>ERZ779627.4-NODE-4-length-235014-cov-26.562783_pt1 | contig 235014 bp, 198 predicted proteins | sample MGYA00514191_ERZ779627 | MGnify/ENA primary metagenome ERZ779627 (study PRJEB29562, sample SAMEA4376705) | mouse gut metagenome | isolation source: Cecum | study: EMG produced TPA metagenomics assembly of the A DSS colitis mouse model was used to assess the... | reverse complement strand
AATTTAATCTGCAGGAAAGCTGCAGTAGATGGGTACTTTATTTCGCCGCGTTACATTCTGCATCACTGCACAGTAGTCAACATCAAAGGCGAATCATACAGGCTGAAAGAACGCAAGGAATTCATGCGTCAAAAGCAGCAGATCGTAAACACACTTTTTGAGCAGGGAAACACTTGAAAAGGTTACATGGCTCCGCCGAAAAACTACAAAATATAATCGGCGTTTTCTTACATTTTTAAATCGGCGTTGACACCTGTGCTTATGTTGGATTTTGCATGTGGCAGAGGACGGGTACTGCTGGTGTATGATGGTTTGTGCTTTTTGGACTGCAGGGTGACGCACTATCAGTCGGCGCTTATGATATTAAAGTAACTACACTGAATATTTTTAAGCTCTTCTGTACTAAACATGTTGCATGTTCCCCCCCCCCCTTTGTGTTTAAGGAATTGAGTAATCATGGTTTCAATCAGACCAGAATTCAGAGGGAAAATTTACTGCCAAGGCAGACCATAACCAATATCAAGGCAGGGAAGAGCATAACACTGGAAACCTTAAATAAAATCTGTGTGATGTGTAATCTGCAGCCGGGTGATATCATTGAAGTGGTTCCGACAGACGAGGAAAAAATAAAATACAAATTATAATAAAAATCCGATGCTCCCAAGATGGAATACATCGGATTTTATTATGTTACATATCTTCCGGCAGAAGTTCAATCATAAGCTGCATTTGAAAGTCTTTGTCCGTAGCAGCGCGTTTTAAGTCATCAAATCTGTTCAGATTTATCAGAATAGCGTTGAGGGTGTTGATACGGGTTTCGCCTTCAAGCCTTCCCTCAAGTCTGCCCTCATTACGTTCTTCTTTTGCAATTCTTTCCATAATTTCACACATAACCTGCTGTCCCTCCTCTGTCGTTTTATACCGGCGCTTACTGCCGGAGGTAACGGGAAATTTGCTGTTGTATGCAGCATCGTCAACAAATACTTCCATCAGTTCGGATACTTCGGAGCCGTCCTTTACCTTTGCATTGACGTAAACCTCTTCAAATCCGTTATCGACAACTTTTCCGGTTTCCCTTATGATCCGATCCACATGATATAAAGAATGATTTCCCTCAAAGATGTCAAAACGGGAGATGAATACAACGCAGACATCGGGAATGTTCTCAAACTTCTCGCCGGGATCGGTGAGGTTAGTTGTAAGGATCGCGCCATTGTAGCGGACACGGCGCTGATGATCGGTGTCATTCGCCCTCTGCACTTCGATGTCCGTTTTCCGTCCGTCCCCAAGGACACATTTGGCGTCAAGGATCACGGAGCGTCCCTGCGGATTTGTTCCGGCATATTGGGGCGTGGATTCCAGTACCGTAAGCGCCGGATCTGACAGGATCACCCGCAGGATTTCTTCGCAGAACGCTTTATCTTCTGCCATCGTGCGGAACATCAGGTCGTCGATGGGATTTAGTTTTTTTGCCTCTTCTCGTATTTTTGCCTTATTGCTCATGCCTGATCCTTTGTTTGTATTCACAGCATAAAACGCCTGCTGTTAACTATAGTATACCATTTTTCAAAAGATACTCAATAAAAAATTTATGACAGTGGGTGCTGTTCAGCGTGTCGGCTCTTTCGTGTTTTTCTGCACGGAAACAGTGTCCGGCTCAGCGTTCAGATACTGTTCCAGTTTATCCAGTTCACGCTCCAACTGTCTGCAGTCTTTTTCTGCAGTCTGGTAAGCCTGCCGCAGTTCTTTTTTCTTCTGTTCCATCTGCGAAAACTCTGCGCGTAGTTTGTTTATATCAAGAGTACGGTGATCGATCTTTGCCCTGCGCAGCATTTCTTTTGCGCCGTCATACAGGATCAGTTCCGTCTCATGTTTCCGAAAATAATCGTCGGGATTTTTGGCTTTGCGGTAGCGGATCTGATAAGGACGGTTCTCCTGATACTGTTGCGCGTATTTTATGATTTCCGCCATGCTTTTCATTCGGCGCTCAAGGATAGTAAGTTTCTCACTGTTCCTTTTGGCAGAGGCGGAACGTTCTGCGATTTTCTCCTCCAGGTCAGCGATAGAGTTTACTTTACTGTATGCGCTGGCGGCTGTTTTGAGGTTTTCGATCTCAGCCCAGCGTTTTAAGCCAGCACTTTCCTGAAACTTTTCCTGTGAAGTGTCGATCAGGCGTTTCCCTGTATAACCGACTGTCAGGGCTTTCCCACGTTTCTGCACCCTTTCAGAAATCCGCTCAGCGATACGCTCCTTTGTGTATTCCGCCCCGAGGGACTTTATGCTGCCGCGCACAAAACGCTCCCTGCCCGGCGGTAGGAAAGAAATGTATTTTGGAGATTTTCCGTCAAGGTTTTCCCCTTTCACAACGTAGCCTTTTGCCCGCAGAAGATGCAGGAACTCATCATAAGTATCGGCGGATCTGATGGCGGCATTGATATCCCTGCGCAGTTCTGATTTGCGGGAATCACCGTGTCTGTCTGCAGACCATTCGTTGTACTTTTTTCCGCGCTGTCCGTCCGGCACGATGACGGATAAATGGTGTTCCCTGCAAAGTTCGTCGCTTAAGTAACGAATACGGTAATAACTTCTTTTGCAGTCATTGTATTTGTGGTGGTCGATGTTGTCGGCGGCGCAGAAGATGATGTGGTTATGAATGTGATCCCTGTCGATATGCGTACTGACTACATACGAATACTTCCCCTCTAAAACTTTTCGGCAAGCTCCATGCCGATCTGGTGCGCCGTATCAAAATCGACCTCGCCGGGGAGGAAGGACTGGATCAGATGGTACGCCTTGTTTTCGTCATTATGGGAAGTCTTTGACAGGGCAAACTTAAAGTCAAAATGGGCAGTCTCCGGGCTGCACCCATAGGAGGAAATCAGTAGGCTGCCATCGGTTTTATCCGGGCTGCAGATGTAGGCTATTGCCTTATGCACGGTTGCTTTGACAGCATGGATTTTTGTGTATGCCATACCTGTTTCATTATCTCCTTTACCTCTTTTACATCCTCATCGTAAACGTGTCCTGTGGCGTTCATACGTTTGGCGATCTGGTTTAGGCTGTTCCCGATGCGGGACAGATTGACGTTGTAGTCGTGCAGCTCCTTATAGTCCACATCATAGACATATCCGTAAATAATGAGGTGCCGCAGGAAAGCCATGCGGCTGCGCATACCGGACAGTTTATATTTTGTGTCAAGGATATATTTTTCATCATCGTTATTTTTGTAACAAAGGGGGTCAGGGGGCTCAATGTCGTCAACTTAAGCCGAAAATCCGCTAACTATAAATTTACGCGTATGAAAAAACCATTTGTTATTCCGTGATGACTCACTTTCCTTTTGAAATGTCTGTCTGGACGGATAATGGACCTTACGTTTTTGGTGCGCTGAATCAACTGCTGCAGTTTATCCTTGTAACACCGGATATTTATTAAACAGCGGATATATCTGGAAACTGCGCCTATGATGTAGCTTCTGTTTAATTGGTATTTATGTCTGCCCCTGTTCAATTCTTCCCTGATTTCATTTTCTGTAGAGGATTAATCAGTGCAGACAGGTTTGATATAAATAAAGCTGCATACAATTCCTGACGAATTGCCTGGGGATTTTTCCCGGAAAAATTCTCCAACCGTACCCTTGTTTTAAGTTCCCCATACTTAGTCTCTATTGACCATCTTTTGTGGTAAAGGTACTGATGGTAGTGCATATCCTGATGTTCTTCAAAAAGATTGCTGACAAGTATATGCGGCTCTTCCCCGAATAATAATAAGGAAGAAACCGGGTATGAGGCTTTAATGGGGATTATATAATAGAAGCCTTCTACTCAGGGAATTGTGTAAATTGTAGGTTATCTCCGCAATAAGTAGTGATGTTTTTTGTTAATATCCTATGTGAATAATTTGTCGAATCATGTCAAACTTTGCTTGACATGATTACATATACGTAGTACCATGAAAACACAGGCGACTACGCAACGAAAGCAATCATGCGAGAGGATGAGGTGTAAATGTTCCCGGAGGATCGATCATGCTGATACTGGCGATGTCTTTTAGTGGGAGTGTTGTATTTCTGATTATTTTGCTGTGCGCTGTCTTTGGCAGGAACCGATTATCTTCCACATGGGTATATCACATGCTCAGGCTTGACCTGATTTTCTTTTGCCTTCCACTGCCCAAATACAGCAGCGGATATCACTATCGGGTAACGCAGGCATTAGGGATTCAGAAACAGTGGAAAACGATAGATTTTGCGCTGGAGAATGTCATAGGGATCGAGCAGGGCGGGAGACTTCATATCAGCTTTCGGACTTACGTGTTTTACATCTGGTTAGTATGGATGTGCGGGGTGCTGGCGTTTACGCTCTATAATATGCGTAAGTATCGTTATCTGAAAGTGCTGAGGATCTGTCCGCAGATCAAACAGTCCAATTATCTGGAGTTATTTGACAGCATCAAAAAGCAATTAGGGATCGACAAAGGCGTGGAGCTTTTGTGTGATGCGGGTACCGGGGAGGCATTAACGATCGGCGTATTCCGACGATACGTTATTGTGCCGGAAGAAGGGCTGACGGATGAGGAACTTTATTATATCCTCAAACACGAGCTGATTCATGTAAAGAGAAGGGATGTCGGTTGGCGGTATCTTACATTGTTTGTGCTGCTGATGCACTGGTTTAACCCGGTGGTATATCTTTTTGCGTTTGCAATGACGATTTTCAGCGAGCAGAGCTGTGACGAGATGGTGATCAAAGACCTGGCTCCGGCAGCGGGCCGGCAATATTTGAACCTATTACTCGATACGAACTTTCAGGAAAAGAAGCGCAATGTCCAATTTGGGGCTTATTTTAATATGAGTGTGAAAAAAATGGAATGGAGGTTAAAAAATATGGTAAGAGAATCTAAGGGAAAGCGGTTCAAGAGAGCGGCGGGTGTACTGCTGGGAGTGTCGATCCTGTTCGGGGGCTCCCTGACGGTCTGCGCGTACGAGGATACGCGGGTGATTAGGGATGTGGACCAGTCCTTTGTGGAAGATTCAGAGGAAAGGCAGTCTCATTGGGATTTTGTGAAAGATGAGAATGCAGATGAAGATATACAAGTGGCAGAAGGTGAGGCATTGGAGTTCTCAGAATTTGAGGCGGAAGACGGCACCTGCTATGATCTTTCAGAGATGCAAAATGGCGGGATGGAAAGAGCAGGTTGTATCCATGCCTTTGAGAGCGGATATTTGAAAAATCATCAAAAATATTCAGATGGCAGTTGCGATACGGTTTATTACAAAGCAGATATGTGTTACAAGTGCGGCTATACAATTTTAAAAGGATATGATAGGACGGAAGCATGGACAAAGTGCCCTCATTAAGAATATGTATTCTGTTGTTGCCAATCGCCTGGTCAGCGAACCATAGCTGTTGGCAGATCTGGACAGGGGGGCATAACGAGGGACAAATAAGCAAACATGCGCCGGGAACCATTTTGGTTTCCGGCTTTTTTTGTACGGTGCTTGCAGAGGGAGGAGTGAAGCACAGACTCGCCATGTAGAAAAAATATAAACGAAATTACGTAATAGAGATAAAAAACACAATATATAGTATAAAGATGGAAGCAAAAACGTATTTACCACTAAATATTGTTTGTGCACTTTTCCCATTCAGCGATTTCCGTGCGCCCGGCCTTCCTTGACACAGAATGCCCCACCCTGTAAAATAGACCCATCAGAGAAATTCAAACAGAGGTGCATCTCGCACATTCATGACAGTTTCTGTCGGATTTTTCTATCATACAAACAACAGAAGATGCGGCAGGGACTGAGGCATGTACCTTTTGGAACGCATGGCATTTTGGCAGATCAGGAGCCGGTGTCGTGCATTCATAAAGGGCAGAGCCCCCTCCGGCCGGAGCACGGGAGGGCAAAGCATGACGATGGCACGGAAGATAAGAAATGGGAGAGCGGGGAGGTTCTTGTGGTTTGGACGCAGGGAGAAGGTGAGGCGCGATGTAAAGGACAGAGTGTTCTGCTTCCTGTTTGAGAAAGACAGGGAGGCGCTTTTGCAGCTGTACAATGCGCTGAATGGCACTGACTATAAGGATGCGTCTAAGCTCAAGATCGTGACGATCGAGAGTGCGGTCTATGTGGTGATGAAGAACGATCTGGCTTTCGTGCTGGCGGGAACACTGAACATGTACGAGCACCAGAGCACTTACAGCCCCAACCTGCCGGTACGGTTTTTGATTTATCTGGCGCAGGAATACCAGAAGGTGATCGAGCAGGCGGAAAAAGCCTGTATGGGGAGATGTTGATTTCCCTGCCGACACCGAAATGTGTGGTGTTCTATAATGGGACGCAGGAGATGCCGGAGGAGAAAATGCTGCGGTTGTCAGATGCGTTTGAGAACGGTGGAGTCCGGGCGGATGTGGAGCTTACGGTAAGGCTGCTCAATATCAACCACGGGCATAACGGTTTGCTGATGGAGAAGTGCAAGGTACTGAGGGAATATGCGCAGTTCGTGGATGTTACAAGGATGTATGCGCGGGAAAGAGTTGACGTAGGGGAAGCATTAGCGGAAGCGGTGGACGATTGTATTGAACAGGGGATCCTGGAGGTGTTCTTGAGGGAGAACCGGGCGGAGGTGCTGGGTATGTTATTGGAAGAATTTGATGTGAAGAAATATGAGAGGACGTTGAGAAGCGAGGGAAGGGAAAAAGGCCGCGAGGAAGGCATCCGGGAAGGCGTGGAGCTTGGAAGGAAACAGGGAATAGAGCAGGGAGTCCGTTGTATGGTGGAAGCCTTGCAGGAAGCCGGGCAGACAAAAGATTTTGTGGTGGAGAAAATCTCAGAGAAGTTTGTCCTGCCGGAAGAGGAAGCAAAGCAGAAGCTATTGCGGTATTGGAAGTAAAGAGTAGAAAAGAGAAACAGCAGGGGGCTGCCGCACAAATGACTCAGTGTGACAGCCCTCCTTTTTTGAGTCTGCACAGGATAAATCTGCCGGTTGTTTTTAGTACGGTTCTTGACAATATTCTATACAGAACCTATAATTTTAATAAAAATAGGCTATAAACAACGGCCGAATTTTATTGAATATGATACAGCGAATTACTTAAAGAAACAGCGAAAACAGAGAATGACAACATGGTACAGACCGCATATCGTGTCTGCTTGGAGATAGTGATGACGAAGAAAGAGGCGATCCCTGAGGAGCAAATGATCTTGTCGATCCGGGAATTGAAGGATGCGGGTTTTTCCTACTATAAGATCAACCAATTGGTGGAGGAAGGACACTTGCGAAAACTGAATAAAAGATATTATGAGAATCTGTGTTATCAGGGAGAAAAGCGGCCTTTCTATTATATTGGCGCCTACACCCCCGAGGGGGTGGTCTGTCTGAGGAGCGCGGCAGCCTATTATGGGTTGACGGCTGCTATGCCGGAGGTGGTCGATGTGGCGATTCCCAGAAAGGCAAGGATTTCCACGATGCCGGAATATCCGCCGCTTTCGGTCTCCTATTATGCCGACAGCCGTTATGAGACGGCAATCAAAACGGTCCGGGAGGGAAACAACTCTTTTCGCATCTACGATAAAGAAAAGACAGTGCTCGACATTGTTTCTTCCCGGGACAAGATCGGTATGGAGGAGGCAGGGAATATTGTTGCGGCTTATCTGAGACAGGAAGACAGGACTTTGGACAGGCTGATGCGGTATGCACAGCTGTTAAAGTGTACCGATAGGGTGCAGTCTTATCTGGATGTGTACGGAGAGAAGGAGAGGGGGCAGAAGGTAGTGGAACTGGTGGATGTGTGCAGGCAGTACGGGGAAGGAGCAGGCCGGGTGGATGCTTTAGACCACGTCAATGTCCGTATCAACAAAGGCGAGTTCGTGGCGGTCGTGGGCGCTTCCGGCAGCGGTAAGAGCACGCTCTTAAATGTCTGCGGCGGGCTGGATACCCCCACGTCCGGGGATGTTTACATAGAGGGCACGGACCTCGGTGGATTATCAGATGATGAGTTGACGGAATTTCGCAGAAAAAGGATTGGATTCGTTTTCCAGAATTATAATTTGGTGCCGGTGATGTCTGTGTATGAGAATATTGTGCTGCCTGTGCAGATCGGCGGACATTTGGAGGACAAGGTGCTGTTAGAACGGATCATGGATTCCCTTGGACTTTCGGGGCTGGAGAACCGTTTGCCCTCGGAGCTTTCTGGGGGACAGCAGCAGCGGGTGGCGATCGCCCGCGCGCTGATTTCCGCTCCGGCCATCATTTTAGCGGACGAACCGACGGGCAATCTGGATTCGGCTGCCACGGAGGATGTGATGGGGCTTCTTCGGTGTGCAGTCAGGGATTTCGGGCAGACCGTCATTATGATCACCCACAACGAGGCGTTGACCAAGGAATGCGATCGCATCCTGCGCATGAAAGACGGCAGGCTGGAGGAGGACATTGACCATGCGTAGGACGAGCGGCGAGAAAAAAGTGTCCGGCGGGATGGTGAGGCGGCTTGCTTCTAATCTGTATCACGCGGACAGAAGAAGGAATATTACAGCGATCGCGGCGATTGCTTTATCTTCCATGCTGATCATTATGGCGCTCTCCGCCATATTGTCCATCGAGGCGGCGATGCGGCGGTCCAGACAGATGCTGATCGGGACGAAGGCGGAAGGGGTGTATACGTTTCTCTCCTATAACTGGTTTGAAGCGCTGCGGGACAGCGGGCATTTTGACGCGATGTCGATGGTGTTTCATCTGGGCTGGTATGAGACGGCGTCTGCCACGGGAGATGAGCATAGGATCTATTCTACGGATGCGGAGACCGCTTCCTGGAATTTTAACGAGCTGCTGGAGGGCAGTTGGGCAGAAAATGTGAACGAGATCGTGGTGGATGCGCGTTTTGTACAGGAGAACGGCGGCGCGGTCAAGGTGGGAGACACCTTTCCTATCACTCTAAAAACGGGACTTCATGAGTACAGGCAGGATATGGTGATCTGCGGCATCTGCGCCTGCAACGAGGCGCTGGACGAAACACGGATCTATGTGTCCAAAGCGTTTCTGGATAAAGATTTGAGCGGGTTCGGGCAGCAGGCCTTCTGCCGCTTTGAGAAAGGCAAGTATACGGATGAGGATTTGAAAAATTTTCTGCGTGAGGTCAACCCATATGCCGACGGCAACGCTTTTGTCAATCCGTCAGCGGGTGACAGACCGGAACCCGGGTACCTGAAGCTGATCGCGGGACTGATCGGACATTTCCTTAGCGTGGCGGCGATCCATAGGGCTTCCGAGAGTCTTCCCTATTTGAAATGCCACGTCACGCTGCTGCCGGGGATCCTGTTAGCGACGCTCATAGGCCTATTGTCGATGGTCTATCCCAACAGGGGAACGGATATTGGAGGCAGGCGGCTGCAGAGGTAGTGGAAACGCTTTTGCTTCCACTACCGAAATTTTCTTGTCTATTTTTCACAAAAAATTCTTTTCGTAATCCTTTCGATGTGATATAGTATAAGAGAATATGGGATAAGAGATACAAAGGAGCCGATGAAGATGGATGCGGAACAGGATGCACATTTTCAGTTGATGAAACGGCTGCTCGTTATCATTCCGCTTTCCACGATATTGATTTTGTCGATTCTCTGTGTGATACTGGGCGTAGGCCTCTATGATGCGAAAAGGCAGCTTCGGGAACTCAGGGAAGGAGCCGTCCCGGCGATGGCGCAGAATCAAACGTTAGAGGAAGATGGGGAACAAAGTGAGGCGCTGTACACCGCCTCCGGCGTGAGTGAGTTTCAGCGGGATACATCTGAGGCAGGGGAAGCGGCAGCGCAGGAGGATGGAGGCAGAAAGGTCTATCTGACTTTTGATGATGGGCCCAGCAGCAATACCGGCAGGATCTTGGATATTCTGGCAGAGTATGATGTAAAAGCGACCTTCTTCGTCGTGGGGAAGACGGAAGAAAAATATCAGTCGTTATATAAAAGGATCGTAGAGGAGGGGCATACGCTTGCGATGCACTCCTACAGTCATAAATATAATGAAATTTACCAATCTCGGGAAAGCTATGTGGAGGATCTTACCAAACTGCAGGAGTTTCTTTATGAGACGACAGGCGTCTGGTGCAGATACTGCAGGTTTCCGGGCGGCAGCAGTAACACGGTCAGCAGAGTGGACATGCATGAGCTGATCGAGTATCTGGAAGGGCAGGACATGACCTATTTTGACTGGAATGTTTCCTCGGGAGACGCTTCTTCGGCTTACATCAGCCCGGAGGCAGTCGTGAGAAATTCTACCGCCAGGCTTTCGGAGTTTCAGGAAGCGATCATTCTGCTTCATGATGCTGCGGATAAGGATTCGACGGTGCAGGCATTGCCGGGGCTGATCGAGAAGATTCAAGCGATGGAAGATACGACGATCGTTCCGATCACTGACGAGACGGAACCGATTCATCATATCAGCAATGAATAAAGAATGGAGGATTAGGGAATGGGTTTTTTTACGGATTTGAAAGACGACTTATCCCAGGCAGTCAATGAGCTGATGCCCGAAGAAGAACTGGCAGCCCAGGGACAAGCCGGAGAAGCGGCGAAGAAGCCGAATGCAGACGATGCGCTCACATCCATGGATCTGAGCGATATGCTGGATAAGATTGAGGAAATGGGAGATCTTGGAACGATACCGGAAACGGAACCCGCTACTGCGGCAGATTCGGTGGTGGAAGAAGTCCTGGAAGCGGAACCGGTGGTCGAGGAAGTTTTGACAGCGGATCCGGTGCTGGAAGACCTTCTGGCAGAGGGACCGGCAATCGAAGACACCTTGATCGAAGATACGGTAGCAGAGGAAATTGTGATTGAGGAGCCGGCGGTCGAAGAACCGGTGGCAGAGACGTTAATCGAAGAAAAGAAAGAGGAGGCAGAACCGGAAATGGCAGAGGAAATGGTAGCAGAAGCAACCGCAGAGAAAGAGGAGAATGGCGGAGGGAAAGGAAAAGCAATGGAGGTACAGGCAAACCGCGTGGCGGTAGACGAGACGGCAGTCGTCACGGAAGGCATGACAATAACGGGTGATATTGTATCTGAGGGCTCCATGGAGCTGATTGGTACGGTAAACGGTAATCTGGATATTCTGGGTAAACTCAATATCACGGGTACGATTCAGGGTAATTCCAAAGCGGCTGAGATCTATGCCGAGGGCGCAAAGATTACCGGTGAAGTGAACAGTGCCGGCAGCGTAAAGATAGGTCAGAGCTCCGTCGTGATCGGTAACATCGCGGCCACCAGCGCAGTAGTCGCAGGCGCGGTCAAGGGCGATATCGACGTACAGGGCCCTGTTATTCTGGACACCACGGCAATCGTGATGGGCAATATCAAATCCAAATCCGTGCAGATCAACAATGGCGCTGTGATCGAGGGTATGTGTTCCCAGTGCTATGCGGATGTGAATCCGACCTCCTTCTTTGAGGAGTTCAAGAAGAAAAAATAAATCTGGGAGATCATATGAAGCGTATACTCTTGAAATTGAGCGGAGAAGCTCTGGCAGGCGAGAAGAAGACGGGCTTTGACGAGGAGACGGTGCGGCGTGTTGCCTTACAGGTGAAGCAGTTGGTGGATGACGGCATTCAGGTAGGGATCGTGATTGGCGGCGGCAATTTCTGGCGCGGACGTTCCAGCGAGAATATTGACAGAACGAAGGCGGATCAGATCGGTATGCTGGCTACGATCATGAATTGTATCTATGTTTCCGAAATCTTTCGGTCTGTGGGTATGATGACGTCGGTGTTGACACCCTTTGATTGTGGCTCCTTTACCAAGTTATTCTCCAAGGACAGAGCCAACAAATATTTTGAAAGAAATATGGTGGTCTTCTTTGCAGGCGGGACGGGACATCCCTATTTTTCGACGGATACCGGCGTAGTGCTGCGGGCTGTCGAGGTGGATGCAGATGTGATTCTTTTGGCCAAGGCAGTGGATGGCGTTTATGACGACGATCCGCACAAGAACCCGAATGCCAGAAAATATGAAGAAGTCTCGATCGACGAGGTGATCGCCAAAAATCTTCAGGTGGTTGACATGACGGCTTCCATTCTGGCGCGGGATAATAAAATGCCCATGTGGGTATTTGGGCTGAATGAGGAAAACAGTATCGTCAATACCGTGAAGGGTGAGTTTAACGGCACGAAGGTAACGGTCTAGCCGTATGATACAGAAAAAAGGCAGTCGGAGGTAAGTATGGACGAGAGATTAAAGCCTTATGAGGAAAAAATGCAGAAATCTTATGATTTTCTGGTAAATGACTTGGGGGCGATTCGTGCCGGACGCGCGAATCCCCATGTCCTTGATAAGATCAAGGTAGATTATTATGGGACACCTACGCCCATCCAACAAGTGGGCAATATCACGGTTCCGGAAGCGCGGGTCCTGCAGATCGCGCCTTGGGAGAAAAGTTTGATCAAAGAGATCGAAAAGGCGATCATGGCGTCGGATGTGGGTATTACACCCTCAAACGACGGTTCCCTGATTCGTCTGGTCTTCCCGGAACTGACTGAGGAGCGCCGTAAGGATCTGGTAAAGGATATCAAGAAGCGGGGCGAGGAGAATAAAGTTGCTATCCGCAATACCAGACGGGACGGCAACGATGCTTTGAAAAAGCTGGCCAAGACCGAAGTTTCGGAGGACGAGATCAAGGAACTGGAAGAAAAGCTGCAGAAGCTGACGGATAAGTTTATCAAGGATGTGGATAAGCTGATCGATGAGAAATCCAAAGAGATTTTGACTGTGTAACAAATCAGGCGGTATTGGATTATTATGAATGGAGTTTTGAGGGGCTTACAGAATGCGTAATTCTGTTGCCCCTTTCCGTTTAGAGGTTTACATAACATACGAGAACTGATTGTTAAATACCGGATGGTTTCCATCAGATATCCGGCAGTTGGACAACAGGAAGGACGGAAATATTATGGGTGATATGACATCAGAGGAGAAGATACCACGGCACGTCGCTATTATTCTGGACGGTAACGGCAGATGGGCAAAGAGTAAGGGGATGCCCAGGAACTACGGACACGTACAGGGGGCGAAGACGGTGGAGGTCATCTGCGAGGAGGCTTACCGTATGGGGATCCAATATCTGACGGTCTATGCTTTCAGCACGGAAAACTGGAACCGCCCTGCGGACGAGGTGGACGCGCTGATGGGGCTTTTGCGTAATTATATGAAGACCTGTCTGAAAACGGCAGCAAAAAATAACATGTGTGTTCGTGTGATCGGGGAAAAGTCCCGATTGGATGAGGATATTAGAAAACGGATCGGCGAGCTGGAGGAGTCCACGAAGAACAATACGGGGCTTCATTTTCAAATTGCTATCAATTACGGCGGCAGGGACGAGATCGTGCGCGTCGCAAAGAAACTGGCAAAACAGGTGCAGGATGGGGCGCTTTCCCCTGAGGAAATCACGGAGGAGCGTTTTGGCGCGGCCTTGGATACAGAAGGGATACCGGAGCCTGATCTTTTGATCCGTACCTGCAATGAGCAGCGGATCTCCAATTTCCTGCTCTGGCAGCTTGCTTATACGGAGTTTTATTTTACGCCTGTGGCCTGGCCCGATTTTTCAAAAGAAGAATTGGAAAAGGCGGTAGAAGCATATAATAAGAGGGACAGACGCTACGGTCTGGTCACGGAATAGGAGGCGCTATGTTTCGAACAAGACTACTGAGCGGTATTGTGCTGGTGGCGGTCGCGCTGGCAGTCTTTCTTGCGGGAGGAAGCCTTCTGGCGCTTGTGGTTTTCTTTCTTTCCGTGGTTGCCTATCAGGAACTGACGGCAGCCTGTAAGGTGCGCGGGGAAGCGACGAATCCAAGCTCGCCGGTGATTGCGGGGCTGGTGATGACGCTTGTGTACTATGCGGTGATCGGGCTGGCGCTCGCAAGGGATATCACGTTGGTGTATCCTGCGATGATGATGGTGGTCGTGGCAGCATTCCTTGTCTTTTTGTTTGTCTATGTGTTTACGTTCCCGAAATACCATGCGAATCAGATCATGGCGGCGATGTTTTCTTTTCTCTATGGACCTGTGATGCTGTCTTTTCTCTATTTGCTCAGGGAAGGGCTTGACGACGGAATCTATCTGGTGTGGTTTGTGTTTCTGGCCTCCTGGGGGAGCGATACCTGTGCTTACTGTGTGGGCGTGCTGATTGGAAAACACAAGATGACGCCGAAGCTCAGCCCGAAAAAGACAGTAGAGGGCGCGATCGGGGGAATCCTGGGTGCGGCGATCCTGTTTATGGGATACACACACTTTGTGATCAACGCTTATACCGGGATTACGCTGTCGCTGCCTTTTGCGGCGGTGCTTGGCGCGGTGGGAGCGCTGGTATCCATGATAGGGGATCTGGCGGCATCGGCGGTCAAGCGGGATCATGAGATCAAGGACTATGGGAAGCTGATACCGGGACATGGCGGGATCATGGACCGTTTTGACAGTGTGATCGTGGCAGCGCCGATCGTCTTTATCGGTATCAGTTTGATCATAAACTATTAGTTGGGGGAATCGCAGCTAAGAATCTGAAATTCTCAGCGCGTGCCTTCGCAAAAAATCTTCGGCATGGGAGACAAAAGATGAAAAAAATTGGTATTTTGGGTTCAACAGGCTCAATCGGGACGCAGACGCTGGAAATTGTCAGAAAAGAGAAGGATCTGAAGGTGGTAGCGCTGGCGGCGAACTCCAATGTGGAGCTTTTGGAGGCGCAGATCAGGGAGTTTAAGCCAAAGACTGCCGCACTCTGGGATGAGGTGTCGGCGGCGGATCTGCGGGAGCGGGTGAGAGATCTGCCCGTGCGCGTGGTCAGTGGGATGGATGGGCTGTTAGAGGTCGCAACGGAACAGGAGATGAATATCCTGGTCACCGGCATTGTGGGTATGATTGGTATCAGACCCACCATTGCCGCAATCGAGGCAGGGAAGCATATCGCATTGGCAAATAAGGAAACTTTGGTGACAGCAGGACATATCATCATGCCTTTTGCCAGAGAGATGAAGGTTTCCATCCTGCCTGTGGACAGCGAGCACAGCGCCATCTTTCAGGCGCTGCGCGGCGAGAAGGGCGCACGGGTGGAAAAGATTCTGCTTACCGCTTCGGGCGGGCCTTTCCGAGGCAGGACCAGGGAGGAACTTGCAGACATGACTGCGGAGGACGCTCTCAAACACCCGAACTGGACCATGGGACCCAAGGTTACCATAGACTCTGCCTCCCTTTGTAATAAGGGACTTGAGGTGATGGAGGCAAAATGGCTCTTTGATGTGGATATCTCACAGATCGAGGTGGTGGTGCATCCGCAGAGCATCCTGCACTCGGCCGTGCAGTTTACGGATGGTGCAATTATCGGGCAGATGGGAGTGCCTGATATGAAGCTGCCCATCCAGTATGCTCTCTTTTATCCGGACAGACGGCCAATGGATGGCGAGCGCGTTGACCTTTGCAAGCTCGGGAGCCTTACGTTTGAGGAACCTGACATGGAGACGTTTCACGGGCTGGCGCTCGCATATGAAGCCGGAAAACGGGGCGGATCGATGCCCACAGTCTTCAATGCGGCCAACGAGAAAGCAGTGGCGCTTTTCCTGCAGAAAAAGATCCAGTTTTTGCAGATCCCCGAGCTGATCCAGGCGGCTATGGAATCGCACAGTTATGTGGAGAGCCCTACGGTGGAGGAGATTCTGGCCGTGGAGGCACAGACCCACGAATTTATCAGAAGAATGTTTGGAGAGTAGAAAATTGATCAGAACAATCCTGTTATTTGTTATCGTATTTGGTTTGGTAGTGATTTCTCATGAGTTGGGACACTTCCTCATTGGCAGAAAAAACGGTATTCGTGTCGTAGAATTTGCGGTGGGAATGGGGCCGACGCTGTTTTCGTTTACAAAGCGCGGGACCAAATATTCTCTGAAGCTGTTACCCCTCGGCGGCGCCTGTATGTTTGACGGTGAGGACGGAGTGGAACAGGGACGCAGTGTCTCGGCAGAAGCGAATTTTCCCGGGACAGAGACGGCGGCAGATGACGGTCCGCAGGGCATCGCCTTTACGGAAGCAGGCGTCTGGGCGCGTATCGCCACGGTGTTTGCAGGGCCCTTTTTCAATTTTATTCTGGCCTTTGTGGTGGCGGTGATTCTGAGCGCCTTTTCCGGGGCAGATCTGCCGGTGGTGGGAGATGTGGACGGCGTGGATATCACGACGGCGGCGGAGGGTGACATACTGATCACAGCGGCGAAGGATGCAGGACTGCAAAAGGGAGATGTCATCAAAAAAATCGGGCGTGAGCCAATCCATTTTTTCCGGGAAGTCAGTCTGATTTCAGCCCTGAATCAGGGCGAGGAGATGGTCATCACCTTCGAGAGGAACGGAAAGAGGGCTGTGACCACGCTGACGCCGCAGTATGATGAAAATAGCGGTCGTTATTATATGGGAATCACAAACGGCGGCATTTATATGAAATGCAATCCGCTTCAGGTGTTCCAGTATGGCTTTTACGAGGTGGAATACTGGGTGAAGATCACTTATAAAAGTCTGCTGATGTTGGTACAGGGACAAGTGACAAAGGACGATGTGGCCGGACCCGTGGGGATTGCGCAGTTTGTGGGGGAGAGTTACGATCAGGCGGAAGAAAATTACGGTACGCCCTATGCGATCCTGACCATGCTGGAGATCGTGGTGCTCTTGTCCGTGAATTTGGGCATTATGAATCTGCTGCCGCTGCCGGCGCTAGACGGCGGAAGGCTGGTGTTCATGTTTGTGGAGGTGATACGGGGCAAGCCCGTGCCGCCCGAAAAGGAAGGCATGGTACACTTTGCGGGGCTGGTGGTGCTGATGGCCCTGATGGTCTTTATCATGTACAACGATATCATGAAGCTGGTGCGATGAGCACCGGCGGTCTGTTACGGATTGATGTGCGTCGTCCCGATTGGGGCGGCGCATTTTTGGTCTTGTCATTTGGCGGTGGATATAGTAGAATGTTCCCATCGGATCCCATTCGGAGATCCTATTAAGGTTTTGGCGGGTTTCCCGCAGATTTTCACGGCCTACAAGAAGACAGGGTTTTGGCAGGATTACACATGTTATTAAATGCTGCATAATATGGCGCCATATTATAGACGTTATGGAATGAAATGCGGCGTATGTCATGAGAGCAGGGGGTTTTTGTGATATGGATTTTTTGACAGGGGTATATTGGTGTCGGGGGCGTGTGGCAGTAAAAAATCAGGACGCGCTTTTGTTACAGCAGGTCCTGACCCGCAGAGGGCGGGTGTTACTGGCGGCGGTGTGTGACGGAATGGGCGGCGCATCACGGGGGGAGGAGGCTGCGGGTTATGTGGCGGAGCGGCTGCAGGAGTGGTTTTATACGGAGTTTCTTTGGATGTTTGCCGAGAAGAAGCGCATCTGGGTGATCCGCAGATCGCTTGACAGGTTGGTGTGGCATATGCAGCAGCAAATGCGGCGCTATGGCGGAGAGGAGAAGCTTTCCCTGGGAACGACCATGACGGTCCTGGTGCTGTGGGAGAAGGGGTGGCTGCTTTGGCATCTGGGGGACAGCAGGGCCTACAGGCTGCGGCGCGGATGTATGGAGCAGCTTTCGACGGATCACGTCGCTGATGCCGGGAAACTGACAAAATGTGTGGGAAGCTTCGGAGACTTTGTGCCGGAGCATAAAATGGGCGTCCCCAAGGCGGGAGAGGGTTTTCTTTTGTGCAGCGACGGGTTCAGGCGGCAGATGACGGAGCGGGAATTGCGGGATGTGCTTGTGCCTGCGCAGTTGAGGGAGGGTGCGCAGATCGAGAGAAGACTTAAGGAGCTCGGGGAGGCTTGCATGAAGCGGGGGGAGCGGGATAATCTTTCTGCGGTCTATATAAAACCGGGATAAGAGGAAGGAGAAAGAGATGGGAGAGCGGATTGGAAAATATCGGATTTTGGGCCCGCTGGGGCAGGGCGGCGAGGGGGTCGTGTATCTGGCGGAGGATACAGATTTGGACAGGCGGGTGGCGTTAAAGCGGCTTCGAAAAGAGGGGGATGCAGGAGAGGAGATCAGGCGGGAAGCAGCTTTTTTGCGGGATCTGCGGCATCCTATGCTGCCGGTGGTGTATGAACTGCTTTGCGGGGAGCTGTGTGCAGATGATTCTCCATTGCAAGAGGGCGGCTGGTATCTTGTCATGGAGTATCTCGAGGGAACAAGTTTACATAACTATATTGAAAAGAGGGGGAGTGTGCGCGAGGAACAGGCCTGTTTGTGGGGAGAAATGCTTTTGGACGTTCTCATCTATCTCCACTCAAGAAAAACACCTGTTATTTATAGAGATTTAAAGCCTGCCAATATCATCGTATGTCGGGACGGCAGTCTGCGGCTGGTTGATTTTGGGGCAGCTTTTTTCAGAAGCTATGGGGAGGAAAGCGGGGAGCGGATGGCGTGGACAGCGGGGTACGGCGCGCCGGAACAGCTGGGATTGAAAGGCTGTCAGCCTCTGGCTGACGAGCGCAGCGATATCTATGCCTTTGGCAGAGTGCTTTATTACATGGTAACGGGAGCGGATCCCGGGAAACCGCCTTATGGAAGACTGGCCCCGTCCCTCTACGATCCGCTGCTGTCCCCGGGGTTTGAGCGTCTGATCGAGCACTGCACGATGGAAGATCCGGAGGAGCGCTATCAGGTGGCGGCGGAGGCACTGCATGATCTGCGGGAGCGCGGCCGCTGGAAGCGGGGAACGGGGAACAGAGGGTTTCTGCGCTGTGTGGAGAAGCAGATCTGTCTGATGCAGACGGAGGGTTACGGTTGTCTTGCGGAGGAGTTTCGATTATAATAAGAAGGTATAGTGATATTATAATTGTACAAATAGCATAATCAACGCAGACGCGCTTTCGCTCCGTCAAATGCAGCAGTACTAAACTCGTAAATACCTCGTTAGGTACCGGCATTTTCCAAGGGTCTGCTTATGATTATACTATTGCACAATTATAGTGGCATAGCGATGAGTTTTATTAGAATCTGGGGAGAGTAATATGGGAACGCATAGAGAACAGACGAAGGTCATTACCATAGGGGATAGGAAGATCGGCGGGGGAAATCCGATCCTCATCCAATCCATGACTAATACGCCCACGCAGGATGTGGAGGCGACGGTGGCGCAGATCCTGCGGCTGGAGCAGGCAGGCTGCGAGATCATACGCTGTACGGTGCCGGACGGGGCGGCGGCGCGTGCGCTTGCCGAAATCAAGAAACAGATCCATATCCCGCTGGTGGCGGACATTCACTTTGATTATCGGATGGCCATTGCCGCCATGGAGAACGGTGCCGACAAGATCCGCATCAATCCAGGCAACATCGGTGGCAGCGAGAAGGTGGCAGCGGTGGTCGCGGTTGCAAAGGAGCGCGGGATTCCCATTCGTGTGGGGGTAAACAGCGGCTCTCTGGAGCGCGAACTGGTAGAAAAGCATCACGGCGTGACGGCGGAAGGTATTGTGGAGAGCGCCCTTGACAAGGTGAGGATCATCGAGGACTGCAGTTATGACAATCTGGTCATCAGTATCAAATCTTCTGACGTGATGATGTGCGTGAAGGCGCATGAGCTTTTGGCGGCCAAGACGAACTATCCCCTGCATGTGGGGATCACGGAATCAGGAACGGTGACAAGCGGCAATATCAAATCGGCGGTAGGTCTGGGTATTATTTTGAATCAGGGCATCGGCGATACGATCCGTGTGTCCCTGACGGGGGATCCTGTGGAAGAAATCAAGTCGGCCAAGCTGATCTTGAAGACTTTGGGTCTGAGAAAGGGCGGTATCGAGGTGGTTTCCTGTCCGACCTGCGGCAGGACGAAGATCGACCTCATTGGGCTGGCCACAAAGGTGGAGGAGATGGTGCAGGATATTTCTCTGGATATCAAGGTGGCGGTCATGGGCTGCGCGGTGAACGGGCCGGGTGAGGCCAGAGAAGCCGATATCGGTATTGCGGGCGGTATTGGCGAGGGCCTGCTGATCAAAAAGGGTGAGATCGTGAGAAAGGTGCCGGAGGAGCAGCTCTTGGATACACTGCGGGAGGAGCTTTTACACTGGAATGAGTAAAACATTTTTTGAGGTCTTTCCAACCTTGAAACTGGATACGGGGTTAAAGGATCTGTTCGAGAAGGTCACGGTGGAGAAGGTGACCAGCACGAAGCGGAAGGACTTTTTGCGCGTCTACATTGCTTCCGAGCATCTGATCGCCAAGGAGGATGTTTATCGTGTGGAGCGGGAGATCGGCAGGCAGTTTTTCCCCAATATGCCCGTCACGGTCAAGTTTTATGAGCATTTTACGCTTTCTTCCCAGTATGATCCTGAAAAGCTGATGGATGCCTACGGGGAGAGCGTCCTTCTGGAATTGAAGGAGGCGTCCCCTGTGGAATATAATCTTTTCAAGCGGGCGGATCTTGCGTTTTCGGGCGATATGCTGCGGCTGACCGTGGAGGATACGGTGCTTGGGCATGAGAAGTCGCAGGAGCTGGTGAGGATTCTGGAAAAAATATTTAACGAGCGTTGTGGAATCCCCGTGCGAGTCGATATCGTCTATAAGGAGCGGCCTGCGGGAAAGCGGCGCGAGGAGGACGAGCACCGTCTTGCCATGCAGGTGGCGGAGATCTCGGCGAGGGCAGGGTATGCCGTGCGTGAGAAAGGGGCTGACCTTGTTGCCCTGCGGGATAACATAGTGGGTGATATTGAAAACGGCACGCGAGCGGCGTCATCCGGACTTCCTGACTTTGCAGATGCGGGATCAGAACGAGGGGAGCTTGCAGGCGTGGCAGCGGGCGGAGATTTTGCGGGTGCAAAAACGGCCCAGGGCGACCCGACAGGTGCGGTTTCGACGGGCAAATCTGCCGTCTCCGTCATGTCCGTACCTGCTCCGTCAAAGAAAGGGAAATGGGCGGACGGCGGCAAAAAGTCGGATTTCAAGCGCGCTCTCAAGCGCTCAGACAATCCCGACGTCATCTATGGCAGAGATTTTGACGAGGATGCCATTCCCATGGAAGATATTATCGGGGAGATGGGTGAGGTGGTCATCCGCGGCAAAGTGATCCGTATGGATAAGCGGGAGATCAAGAACGAGAGGACGATCCTCATCTATGACGTCACGGACTTTACGGACACCATGACGGTGAAGTTTTTTGTACATAATGAGCAGGTTAAAGAAATAACGGATGTTATGAAAGAAGGAACCTTTGTCAAACTCAAAGGTATGACGGCAGTAGATAAGTTTGACCACGAACTGACTATCAGCTCCTTAGCCGGAATCAAGAAAATCACGGACTTTACCACCTCCAGAGAGGATCGAAGCATCAGGAAGCGGGTGGAGCTGCACTGCCATACGAAGATGAGCGATATGGACGGGGTCTCCGAGGCAAAGGATATCGTAAAGCGGGCCTACAAGTGGGGGCATCCTGCCATTGCCATCACCGATCACGGCGTGGTGCAGTCCTTTCCTGATGCCAACCATGTGTGGGAGGATCTGTGGAAGGCGGAGAAGAACCGCTGCAAGGAGGCGGGAGAGCCGGAGCCTGATAAGCAGGGCTTTTTCAAGGTGATCTATGGCGTAGAGGCTTATCTGGTGGACGATCTGCACGAGATCGCCGCCAATGAGAAGGGACAGGATTTCGGGGCGGACTTTGTGGTCTTTGATATCGAGACCACGGGCTTTTCCCCTACGCAGAACAGGATCATTGAGATCGGTGCGGTGAAAGTGAGCGGCGGAAAGATCGTGGACCGCTTTTCCACCTTTGTCGATCCGTTGGTGCCCATCCCTTTTGAGATTGAGAAACTGACAGGAATAACAGATGATATGGTAATGGGGGCGGAGCAGATCGATACGGTGCTCCCGCAGTTTCTGGCTTTCTGCGGGGACTGTATTTTGGTGGCCCACAATGCACAGTTCGATATGAGCTTTATTATGGAAAACTGTAACAGACAGGGCATTGCCCACGACTTTACCTACGTGGATACCGTGGGGATTGCCAGGCTGCTTTTGCCGAACCAGAAGAAACATACGCTGGACGCGGTGGCAAAGACGTTAAATGTATCGCTGGAAAACCACCATCGGGCGGTGGACGACGCGGAGGCGACGGCGGAGATCTTTGTCAAACTGATTCCCATGATGGCAAAGGAGGGGATCACGACCCTTTCGCAGATCAATGAGAGAGGAAAGGCGAGTCCGCAGATCATTGGCAAACTGCCTACCTATCATGCCATCATTTTGGCCAAGAACAATGTGGGCCGCATGAATCTCTACCGTCTGGTGTCGGAATCGCATTTGACCTACTTTGCGGGACGGCCGGGGCGACCCAGAATCCCCAAAAGCCTGCTTGCGCAGTACAGGGAGGGACTGATCCTTGGGAGTGCCTGCGAGGCGGGAGAGCTTTACCGTGCCCTTTTGGAGCAAAAGTCCGAGGCGGAGATCGCCAGGCTGGTCAACTTTTATGATTACCTGGAAATCCAGCCGTTAGGCAATAATCAGTACATGATCGAGTCGGAGCGGGTGCCCACCGTGCAGTCCATGGAGGATATCAAAGAGATCAACCGTAAGATTGTGCGGCTGGGCGAGCAGTTTCAGAAACCGATCGTTGCGACCTGTGACGTGCACTTCTTAAATCCCGAGGATGAGGTCTACCGCCGTATCATCATGGCGGGGCAGGGCTTCCCCGATGCGGACAATCAGGCGCCCTTATATTTCCGCACCACGGAGGAGATGCTGGAGGAATTTGCCTATCTGGGCAGCGATAAGGCAGAGGAAGTGGTCATCACTAATACAAACCTGATCGCAGATATGATCGAGGTCATGTCGCCGGTGCGCCCCGACAAATGCCCGCCCGTGATTGCGGACAGCGATAAGCAGCTAACGGAGATCTGCTACAACAGGGCCCATGAGCTCTACGGGGAGACGCTGCCGCAGATCGTAGAGGACAGACTGCAAAAGGAGCTAAACTCCATTATTTCCAACGGTTTTGCGGTGATGTACATCATTGCACAGAAATTGGTGTGGAAATCCGTAGAGGACGGTTATCTGGTGGGTTCCCGCGGCTCCGTGGGCAGCTCCTTTGTAGCGAATATGGCGGGGATCACGGAGGTGAACTCCCTAAGCCCTCACTACTTATGCCCGCAATGCCATTATTATGACTTTGATTCCGACGAAGTAAAGGCTTACGGCGGCGGCGCAGGCTGCGATATGCCGGACAAGGACTGCCCGGTCTGCGGCACGCCTTTGAATAAAGAGGGCTTCGACATTCCCTTTGAGACCTTCCTTGGTTTTAAAGGAGACAAGGAGCCGGATATCGACCTCAATTTCTCGGGAGAGTACCAGAGTAAGGCACACAAGTACACGGAAGTGATTTTTGGAAACGGCCAGACTTACCGTGCGGGCACGATCGGCACGCTGGCGGACAAGACGGCCTACGGCTATGTGAAAAACTATTACGAGGAGAGGGGAAAACATAAACGCGTCTGTGAGATCAACCGCATCGTAGCGGGCTGTACGGGCATCCGCAGGAGCACGGGCCAGCATCCCGGCGGCATCGTGGTGCTGCCTGTGGGAGAGGATATCAATTCTTTCACCCCGGTACAGCATCCCGCCAATGATATGGACACGGATATCGTCACAACGCATTTTGATTATCACTCTATCGACCATAATCTGTTGAAATTAGATATCCTCGGGCATGATGATCCAACGATGATCCGTATGCTGCAGGATCTGACGGGACTTGACCCCGTGACGATCCCGCTGGATGATAAGGGCGTGATGTCGCTGTTCCAGTCGACGGAAGCGCTGGGGATCACGCCGGAGCAGATCGGCGGCTGCAAGCTGGGGTGTCTGGGAATCCCGGAGTTTGGCACGGAGTTTGTCATCCAGATGGTGATCGACGCCAAGCCCAAGTGTTTCACGGATCTGGTGCGTATTTCGGGCCTTTCCCACGGCACGGACGTGTGGCTTGGCAACGCGCAGACACTGATCGAGGAAGGACTGGCGACCATTTCCACGGCCATCTGCTGCCGTGACGATATCATGATTTACCTGATGCAGCAGGGGGTGGAGCCCTCCCTGTCCTTTACCATCATGGAGAGCGTGCGTAAAGGCAAGGGCTTAAAGGACGAGTGGATCGCAGCTATGAAGGAAAAGGAGGTGCCGGACTGGTACATTGGCTCCTGCAAGAAGATCAAGTACATGTTCCCCAAGGCACACGCGGCAGCTTATGTGATGATGGCCTGGCGTATCGCCTATTGTAAGATCAATTATCCGTTAGCTTATTACGCGGCCTATTTCAGTATCCGCGCCTCGGCCTTTTCCTACGAGCTCATGTGCCAGGGACAGGCCCATCTGGAACGCATCATGGCGGATTATAAGCGGCGTGACGACGAGCTTTCCAAGAAGGAGCAGGATTCCTATAAGGATATGAAGATCGTGCAGGAGATGTATGCGAGAGGCTTTACCTTTACGCCCATCGACATCTTTTCGGCGCAGGCCAAGCTGTTCCAGATCGTGAACGGCAAGCTGATGCCTTCCCTGACCAGTATCGACGGTCTGGGGGACCGCGCGGCGGATGCCATCGTGGAGGCGGCAAAGGACGGACCGTTCCTCAGTAAGGACGATTTCAGAGACCGCACGAAGGCGTCGAAGTCGATCACCGACCTGATGGATCGGCTGGGACTTTTGGGGAATCTGCCGGAGTCCAATCAGATCAGTATCTTTGACTTAGCATAACAGTTCAGCCAGACCGAATCTGCCAGGCAAATCGTGCTTGCACGAATTTGACAGGAAGATGATGGTCTGAGGGAACGCCTGTTTATGAGAAAAAGGAGCTGCAAAGCAGCGGAGAGCGCTGAAAGCGCGTTTTGCGAATGGCGTGTGCTGAACAAATATAAATAGGGAAGGAGAATTCGATGAGAAAAATCATCACAATCGGACGGGAATTTGGCGCGGGTGGCGGCGAGATCGGCAAGCGGGTGGCGAAAGCCCTGGAAATCGAGTACTACGACAAGGATATCATTTTGAAGACTGCCGTTTCCGGAAAAAATCTTGATCCGGTGCAGGTGCGCAAGTGGGACGAGCGGGTGCCGAAAAACTTTGGTTTTGCGCAGAGTCTCTTTGACTTTTACAATAAGCCTCTGGATGAGGAACTCTGGCAGGCACAGCGCGATGCCATCAGGGAGTTGGCAAACAAGGAGAGCTGTGTGATCGTGGGCAGAAACGGGGATTATATCTTAAAGGAGTTTGACCACTGCCTGAATGTCTTCATTCACGCGGGCTTTGACTGGCGCGTGAAACGGATGACCAGAATGATGGATCAGGTCCCGGCCGATCAGGTGGCGAGCGATGTGCGTGCGGTGGATAAGGCAAGAAAGCGTTACTGTGAGTACTATACCAAGTGCGCTTACGGCGATGCCCGTAACTTTGATCTGACGCTGAATACGGAGAAGTTGGGCTTAGACCGTGTCGTGGAGTTGATCGTGGCGGCGGCGCAGGATATATGATAACACATGATATTGTATACAATGATACAAATTTTCCTTGACATTCAAAAAGAATCTTTTTATACTATGGAATTATAAAAAGGCAAAATGGATTGGGCAAGGAGGAGTAAAGTATGAAAAAATTAATCAAAAAAGTAACGGCAGTTGCGCTGCTTACCGCTATAACACTGAGCATAACGGCCTGCGGCGGTCAGGGTGGCAGCGGCAAAAAGTATGTGATCGCGACGGATACGGTGTTTCGGCCTTTCGAGTTCACCAATGAAAACGGCGAATTTGTTGGCATCGACGTGGATATCCTGGCGGCGATCGCGGAGGACCAGGGATTTGAGTATGAACTGCAGAGCCTCGGCTGGGATGCGGCTGTGGCGGCAGTGCAGGCAGGTCAGGCGGACGGCCTGATCGCGGGCGCTACCATTAAGCAGGAGCGTATTGATTCCGGCTGGATCTTCTCTGACGGCTACTACAATGCGACGCAGACCTTCGTACTTCCCGAGGGCAGCGACGTGACTTCCTTTGAGGACCTTGCGGGCAAGAATGTGGCGGTCAAGAACGGTACTGCGGGCATGGACTTTGCGGAGAGCCTGAAAGATCAGTACGGTTTCACCACGACCGTGTTCGATGATTCGCCGACCATGTATCAGGATGTGATTCTTGGCAATTCCGCTGCCTGCGTGGAAGATACGCCGATCATGGCGGATTCCATCAAGACCGGCGGTCTGGCGCTGGTGATCCCGTCCGGGATGGAGAGCGACGGCGCGCCTTACGGCTTTGCCATTATGAATAAAGATAATCAGGAACTTCTCGATAAGTTCAATGCGGGTCTTGCGAACATCAAGGCAAACGGCAAGTACGACGAGATCATCGCGAAGTACTTAGGAGAGTAACAAAGTGAGAATGCCTGTTAAGCAGGCATTCTCTGCATAAAAGGAGAAGTGTTTTTATGGTAATGATCATTCAGACATACTGGGCGATGCTGTTGAAAGCGATGGGGCAGACGCTTTTGCTGTGCCTGTTGTCTCTGGTGTTTGCCTCGATTATCGGCATGATATTCGGACTGATGAACGTGGGTCATAACAGGGCGCTTAACTTGATCGGCACGGTCTACGTAGACGCGGTGCGCGGCGTGCCGCTGATCGTGCTTGCCTATTTTATCTACTTTGGCATACCGACGGCCCTCCAGAGCCTCGGGTTTACGAATTTTAAGCTGGATGCTCTGCAGGCGGGCACGATCGCCCTTTCCATGAATTGCGGCGCGTATATGGCGGAGATCGTCAGGGCGGGCATCCAGAGCGTGGACAGAGGACAGATGGAGGCGGGCAGGAGCCTTGGACTCTCCTATGGCGCGGGGATGGCGCTGATCGTGATACCGCAGGCAATCCGCACGATGATCCCGTCGATCATCAACCAGTTCATCATTACCTTGAAAGATACGTCGATCCTCTCCGTGATCGGATTCCCGGAACTTACGAACGTGGGTAAGACAGTCATGGGCAATACGTTCAAGCCCTTGCAGGCATGGGCGATCGTCGGCATTATGTATCTGATCGTCATTACCATACTGAGTAAGATTTCCAAGAAGATCGAGAGGAGGATCAACCGTGGCAGATAGGACGGATGTCAAGATTTCGGTGAAGAATTTAAAGAAAAACTTCGGTTCCCTGGAAGTGCTTAAGGACATCAGCCTGGAGGTGACGGAGGGTGAGGTGGTCGTGCTGATCGGACCTTCCGGCAGCGGAAAATCTACCTTGCTGCGGTGCCTGAACCAACTGGAAAAGGTGACTTCGGGGCAGATTCTGGTGGACGGGGTCGATGTGACCGATAAACATACGGATTTGAACAAAGTGCGGGAAAACATCGGTATGGTCTTCCAGCATTTCAACCTCTTTAATCACTTGAATGTGTTAAAGAACATGACGCTTGCGCCCGTGCACTTAAAGACGCTCTCCAAGGAGGAGGCAAAGGAGAAAGCCTTGCAATTACTTTCGCGGGTGGGCCTTGCGGATAAGGCGGAAGCCTTTCCCAGTCAGCTTTCCGGCGGTCAGAAACAGCGTGTGGCGATTGCCAGAGCTTTGGAGATGAATCCGGATATCATGCTCTTTGACGAGCCCACGAGCGCACTCGATCCCGAGATGGTAGGCGAGGTGCTGGCCGTGATGAAAGAGCTGGCGAAGGACGGTATGACCATGGTGGTCGTCACCCACGAGATCGGCTTTGCCAGAGAGGTGGCCGACCGTGTGATCTTTATGGAAGGCGGTTACATCGTGGAGGAGGGCACACCCGACGAAATCTTCAACCATGCGAAGGAGCCGCGCACGATCGACTTTTTGAGTAAGGTGCTGTAAGCGGGCAGAGGTTGATAAAAATAGCACGTGATATTGAATAAATAGAAGAGATCTAATTGGCAGGGGCGTTGTAGAACGCTCCTGTTTCTGTTTTATCTTGACAAAGCGGTCTATTGGTGATAGACTGCATATAAGGTCTATTGAAGATAGACCAATAGGAGGAAAGTATGAAGAAAGAATATAAACTTGCGGAGGGAGAGGCCCGCTTCGCGAAGCTGATCTGGCGAAGCGAACCGATTGCATCTTCGGAATTGGTGAAACGGTGTGAAAAAGAGTTTGGCTGGAAGAAATCTACCACCTACACCGTGTTAAAAAAGCTGTGCGAGAGGGGCATCTTTCAAAATGAAAACGCGGTGGTGACGTCACTGCTTACGGAGGAGGAATTTTATGGGTATAAGAGCCGCAAGTTTGTGGAAGATTCCTTTGACGGTTCCATTCCCCGCTTTTTGACGGCCTTTATGGGAGGGGAGAAGCTGGCAAAAACGCAGGCGGAGGAGATTAAGAAACTGATCGACGAGCATACGGACGATTGAGAGGCAGAGGAACAGAGGACACACGGGAAATTGTGATGTGACGGATGGGAAGACGCATGGAGATTTGACGGAAAACAGAGAATTGAAAAGGAGTGTATGGGCATGGCGGAAATTTTCAAAACGATATTGGGTATGAGCCTGACGGCCATTTACTGTATTGCGGCGGTTTTTGTGCTGCGATCATTACTGAGAAAGCAGGCAAAACTGTTTTCCTATCTGCTGTGGAGCGTGGTGCTGTTTCGGCTGCTTTGCCCTGTTTCCCTTACCAGCAGCTACAGCCTGCTGCGGATGGATCCGAATGTGGTGACAGGGAAAGTCTTTTCAAGCGGGCAGCAGGCGGTCTGGCAGGGAAAGGGCTATCTGACAGACGATAACGGGGAAGCGGACAATGAGAGCGGTGCAGCGGAAGAAGAGGCTTCCCTGCGCATGGTGAAGATGCAGGAGACTGATCTCGTACAGAGAGTTCTTGCGGTATGCGCACGGGTTTGGCTTATCGGCGTGGCGGTTTTGCTTGGTTACAGCGTTTGGTCGGCATTCAGGCTGAGACATTTTTTGTCTAAGGCGTATCTCGTGGAAGGGTGGCTCGATGGGAGTGCGGAAGAAAAGGTCTGCGAGATGGATGGGATTGCTACGCCCTTTGTGTTTGGCATGATCCGTCCGCGGATCTATCTGCCGGCGCATCTGCAGCCGGAGGAACGCCGCTATGTGCTGGCGCATGAGCGAGTGCATATCGCCAGAATGGATCATCTGGTCAAACTGCTTTTCTGGGGCGCGGTGTGCCTGCACTGGTTCAATCCTTTGGTGTGGCTTTCCTTTAGACTGATGGAGAGCGATATGGAGATGTCCTGTGATGAGACGGTTTTACGGCGGTTGGGGGAGGGTGTAAAACAGGAGTATTCGCGGGCACTTTTGTCGCTGTCCTGTGAGAAAGCAGGGTTTCACATGGGCCCCGTGGCCTTTGGCGAGGGCGGATTAAAGGGCCGTATCCGTAACATTCTTTCTTATAAGAGAGGGAGGATCGCGACGGCGGCGGTATTGGCGATGCTTTTATGTGTGTTGGCGGCCGGTCTGATGCTGAATCCGTCCGGCGGGACACAGACGGAGGAAACGGGGGAGAAACTGGGCTTTCTCAATAGGTTTGCCAATGCTTACTGCGACAGGGATGGCAAGACTCTGGTGGAGATGTATGTGGACGAGGAGACTGCCGGTCAAAGCCTGCCTTATTTGGACAAGATAGGGGAAGTCTATACCTTCGGTTTTTCCAGCCCCTGGCCCAACGAGTTTCGCTGTGTGTTGACTGAGGAACTGGGAGAGGGCAGGAATGGCGAAAACAGGGCGGAAATCTGGTACTATGCCTGGACTTCCGATCCCCATGTGACGGTCTGGAAGGAGGAACTTCGTTTTGTTTGGACCGAGACGGGAGGAGAGGAAAATTATCGGGTGACAGACAGCGAAATTCGCTATATGAACAGTATTTCCTCTAAAGAGGAATTTGACGAAGCTTACCTGATTGCCGATGAATATCAGTTCACGGATTATGTGGAGCGGGGCTTTCTGGAGTCGATTCAGTTCCAGACCGAATCTGACAGGGAAAGCGGCGGCGAAGACCGCAATGCTGTCTACAGAAGCCCGGATACGGCGGCGGAATGGATCTTCAATCTGACAGGCGGCAGCGCTAAGACCGTCTCCACGGATGCGGATGGCAAAGCGACAGTGCGCTATACCTTTGCCGATGGCAGCAATGTGCTGCTTCCCATGGTAAACGCCGCTTACCGTAATACCACAGAGACAACCGATCATGCAGAGGGAGGGAGCGGGACGGCGGACGACGTGTGGCTGCCAGATTTGAAATCCTGGAAAGCGTATGAATAATATGTTATGTAAACCAAAACACAAATAGCAGAAAAATGCTGCTGTTTGCGGGAAAAAAAGGGAGACAGCGGGGCCACTTTTTATATCTGTAAAAAAAACAGGAAAAAATATAAAAAAGGTCTTGCATTCTCCCTCAAAATATAATAGAATAAGCAAGTGTCAATCAGATGGCTCGTTGGTCAAGCGGTTAAGACGCCGCCCTCTCACGGCGGAAACAGGGGTTCGATTCCCCTACGAGCTGTTGACTGTTTTAGAACAGCCCAACCCTAAAGGATGCCGGAAACTGCGGATAACGCGGTTTGCGGTATTTTTTATATGTTTAAGCATTTACCCCTCCCCCGGCAGCATCGCGGTGATCAGATAAAAGGGAAGACACACCACCATAAAGTAGACATAGCGAAACTCCGTGGACACAGGCGTTGCAATGAGCACGGTGAGCAGCAGGGCTGCGCTTGGCAGATAACAGATGAGCTTGTAATATTCTCCGCGGATGATGACGACGCAGATACTGAAAAGCAGTACCCAGCAGGCCACGCCCATGCTCCAGAGCGTACCGTAGATGGGCACCATGCTGCCCAGTTTGATGGCGATTTCCTTTCCCTTTACGACCAGAGGACCGCCGATCAGCGGTGTGTGAGAGACGCCAAGCTCTGTGGCGCTGACACCCTCAGCCTCCGCTACCAGATAGAAAGAGTCAGGATACCAGTAACCGTAAGTCTGATTGACATAGGCGGTCAGATAGTCGCCGGGATAGCGCAGACCCAGATTCAGCCAGAGCCGGAAAAACTCTTTTTTGTGGGCCACAAGGTAGTCCTGATGCCCCGCCCGCACAAGTTCTTTGATGTTATCCGCAAAACCGGGGTTGTAGAGCTCATGGATGTAAGTCAGGTCCACGACTTCTTCGATCAGGGCGGTTTCTTCCGCAGTGAGTGGTCTGTCATTACAGATAACGGATGTTATCTGCTGCATGGGAATGCTGACGGATTCGATGAAATCAGGCTGCTCTACCTGAAAGGCACGCATCACGGGATATTTGACGATGGCTGCACTGCACAGGATGAGAAGGAGCAGCGGATAGATCATTTTTGCCTTTTTGCGGAAGCCAATCAGCAAAAACGGCAGGGCAAAAAGAAAGGCATACCAGCCGTTGGAACGGAATAAACATATCATAACACCTGATATTGAAAATGCGATTAGATTTCCTGCGTTGCAATCGTCGCGGACAGAGAGACGCAGGATGGAACAGCCAAACAGGAGCACTGCCGCCGCAAAGGGGATGTCCTTCCAAATGGTGACGGAGAAGACTGCGTGGTAGGGGATCAGCGCATAAAATCCTGTAATCAGGCACAGAACAAAGGGGCGGATCCGATGGGCGCGCAGCGTGGAGATAAAATAGCCGATGCTGCCGGCAAGCAGACACATTTGGAAGAAGGTATAGAGTGATACGGCGCTTACCATGTCGCCCGTGAGCGCATAGCCTAGCCGGTAGAAGAAGCCGAACACCAGCGTATGGACCCAGGGATGGTGGTTGGAGTAGGGAATGAGTCCCAGCACCTGTTCAAACTGGTTGATGCTGTCGGGCGTCATGATGCCCGGATATTGGTAGAGATAATAGGGCAGCCAGCACAGCATACAGCTGAGAAAGGCGCAGAGTGCCGTATGGTTCCGACCGAAATTGACAAACGCGCTGATGCAGGCGGAGAGCCTTTTGTGTGGCCCGTTATGTGTATACATGGCATCCTGATAGCGGGTGAGAAGCCTTTTTTGCAGAAGCTCCTTGTCGCAGGTGTAGGAAAACAGAAAGAGCAGCAGGTTGTAAAGGAGGGAGACAAAGCCTGCGAAGATGACAGTGAGCACGATCAGGCGGTAGAGCCTGCTTGTGAGAAGTTCGATATAATGCGGATAGTCCACCGCCATATAGAGGATCGTAAAGACTACGGCAGCGGCGAGCGAGAGACGATTGGAAATCTCTATTAGCGCCATTCTGCGGTTGACATGCCGATAGAAGAAAAAGGCGAGGAGAAAAAACACGAAGGTCAAAATATTGCCGGGTTCCATGCGGGATGCCTTCATCAGCGCCCAGGTGGTCAGAAAACTCTGGAGCAGATGTAGGAGTAAGGTGCGGTCTGTCTTTTTTAACATGTTTACCTCCATGTCGGAGCATCAGACTTATTTTTCAATCTTTTATCTCCCTTATTTATGAAAAACTATCTATAGCGTAAAGGAAAATCATCATTCTGTCAAATAGCGCTTGCAATGAAGAAAAAAGGATGATATAATGCTTTCAGTATCAAGATGGTATTGAAAGTAAGAGTGGGCTTGCGAGTCCGCTCTTTCTATGTGCTGGGGCACAAAAAGGAGAGGACCATGTCAAGGAGAGAAACTTACGAGGAAAAGACGGAGGCCCTTCTTTTGCCCATTGTAGAGAAGGCAGGGGTAGCCATCTACGATGTGGAGTATGTAAAGGAGGGAAAAGACTACTATCTGCGTGTCTATATCGACAAACCGGGCGGCGTGAACATACAGGACTGCGAGACAGTGAGCCGTGCCCTGTCCGATGTGCTCGATGCGGAGGACTTTATTCCGGATGCTTATATTTTGGAAGTCAGCAGCCCGGGACTGGGCAGAGTCTTAAAAAAGGATCGGCATCTGGAGCAGAGTCTGGGGGAGCAGGTGGAAATCAAAACTTACAAACCCATTGATAAGGCGAAGGAATTTTCAGGAATTTTGAAGGCATATGATGCGGGCACGCTCACCATCGAAGAGGACGGTGAAACGCGTGTCTTTGACAGGCAGGAGATCGCGACGGTCAGACTGGCACTTGATTTTTGACGCGTTTTAAGGATAATCAGCAATGAGACATAGGAGGACAATGGAAAATGAATAAGGAATTGATGGAGGCGCTGGAGATTCTGGAGAGGGAAAAGGAGATCAGCAAGGAAACCCTCTTTGAGGCCATCGAAAATTCACTGATCACCGCTTACAGAAACCATTATGGTAAGGCGGATAACGTGAAGGTTGAAATCGACAGGGAAACTTGCGATTACGACTGCTATGCCGAGAAGGAAGTCGTGGAGGAGGTCGAAGATCCGGTGATGCAGATCTCTCCCGAGGATGCTGCTGAAATCAACCCGGCAGCCAAGGTGGGAGATATCGTTCGCGTAGAGATCCGTTCCAAGGAGTTTGGCCGCATTGCCACGCAGAATGCCAAGAGTGTGATCTTACAGAAGATCCGCGAGGAAGAGCGCAGCGTCATCTACAATCAATATTTTGAGAAGGAAAAGGATGTGGTGACGGGTATTGTCCAGCGTTACATGGGTAAGAACATTTCCATTAACCTCGGGAAAGCGGATGCCATCCTCAATGAAAACGAGCAGGTGAGAACTGAGCATTTTCGTCCCACCGAGCGTATCAAGGTATATATTTTGGAAGTAAGGAACACCCCCAAGGGGCCGAGGATCCTGGTGAGCCGTACCCATCCGGAGCTGGTTAAGCGTCTTTTTGAATCTGAGGTCACGGAGATCAAAGACGGTACGGTGGAGATCATGAGCATTGCCAGAGAAGCAGGCAGCAGGACAAAGATCGCGGTGCGTTCCAACAATCCCAACGTGGATGCGGTGGGCGCCTGTGTGGGTATCAATGGCGCCAGGGTCAATTCCATTGTGGATGAGCTCTGTGGAGAGAAGATCGATATCGTGAACTGGGATGAGAACCCGGGCAACCTGATCCAGAATGCGCTGTCCCCGGCCAAGATCGTGGCAGTGTTCGCGGATCCTGACGAGAAGACGGCTAAGGTCGTGGTGCCGGATTATCAGCTTTCCCTTGCCATCGGTAAGGAGGGACAGAACGCAAGGTTGGCGGCAAGGCTTACGGGGTATAAGATCGATATCAAGAGCGAAACGCAGGCCAAGGATGCTCCCGGCTTCCGTTATGAAGATTATGTCTACGACGATGAGGAGTACGACGAGGAAGGCTATGATGAGGAAGGTTACGACGGCGAGTATGAGGAAGATGCGGATGAGAACGGCGCTGCGGCCTGTGAGCAGGAGGAAGCAGTAGAAGGCGAAATGGAGTCGTAACCGTAAAGCGAGGGGCAGTATGGCAAAAAAAATATCCCTGCGACAGTGTGTGGGCTGTGGGGAAATGCGAGATAAAAAAGAGATGATGCGTGTGCTAAGGAGTGTGGAAGGAGCTGTCTTCTTAGATATGACAGGAAGGAAGAACGGCAGAGGCGCCTATCTGTGCAAGCAGAGGGAATGCCTTGCGAAAGCCAGAAAGAACAGAGGACTGGATCGTTCCTTTAAGCAGCGCATACCGGACGAAGTATACGAGACGCTGGAGAAGGCGTTTGAGGAGGACGGATATGAAGCGGATACCGGGAAAGGATAAGGTATTATCCATGCTGGGACTTGCCGAACGCTCCCGAAACGTTGTCAGTGGCGGATTTGCAACGGAAACAGCTGTGAAATGCGGTAAGGCACGCCTGGTCATCATTGCAGAGGATGCGTCGGATAATACCGGAAAGAAATATAAGAACATGTGTGATTTTTATGAGGTTCCCTGTGCTGTCTATGGAACGAAAGAAATCTTAGGACATTCGATGGGCAGGGAGGAGAGATCGGTCCTGGCGGTGACAGACGAGGGATTTGCAAATTCGATACAGAAGCATTTGGCGGACTCGAAATAGGTGGAGGTAGTAAGTATGGCGAAGATGAAAGTACATGAGCTGGCAAAAGAGTTAGATAAAAAGAGCAAGGAGTTGATCGACTTTTTGCAGGCGAAAGGATATGACGTAAAGGTGGCGCAGAGTTCCATTGAGGATGAGGCAATCGCGTTGGTACGCAAAGCGTTTGCTTCCGGCGGGTATGAGGCGGCGGCACCAAAGGAAGCGGCATCCGCAAAGGAACCTGCGGCGGAGACAAAAAAGGAAGCAAAATCTTCCGGGGAGAAGACGGCTGTGAGTGAGAAGAAACCACAGGCAGAGAAGGCGCCCGAGGCACCAAAATCCGAGAGCACAAAAGCGGAGGGCAAGCCGCAGTCCAAGACGGATGTGCCCAAGAAAAAACGGATCATCTTCGTGAGCAATCCCCACAACTCCAAGATGGGAGGGCGGTCGGCACAGGGCGGCGGACAAAACAGGGGAGGCGGAAGGCCGATGTCGAATGGCGCGCGTCCCGTACAGCCGCAAAATGCACCCCATAAGATCATTCGTCCTACACAGAAGCCGATCCCGGTGACGGCGGAACCCTACGAGGTTCGCCAGCGGCAGCAGGAGGAAAGGCGGCTGGAGCAGCGGCAGCAGGAGAAACGGGAAAATGCCAGAAATGAGGCGGCCGGAACCAAACCGAAAGCAGGACAGGAGAGAACGGGCAGTGCAGGAGAAAATCGCAGACCTGAAAGTCAGGGCAGGCAGAATCATCATAACAGCGGTCAAACTGATCGCAGGGGCAGCGGCGCTCCTTTCGTTTCTGGAAGGAATGGCGGAAATAATGAGCGCCCTCAAAGAGGAACTGGCGGGCAGGACAATCGATTTCGGAAAAATAACCCTCAGAAGGACTTTGTCGCTGCCGCACCCGCAAAGGATGTGCCGAACCACAGAGACGACGAAAAACGCAGGGCAAATCAGGACAGGGATAAACGGTCGAAGAAAGATCACATCTACGAGGACGACAATGCAGCGGTAAAGAACCGCAACAAGGCGGGCCGCTTTATCAAACCGGAAAAGAAGCCGGAGGAATCCAAAGAGGAGCAGATCAAGGTGATCATGCTTCCTGAGACACTGACCATCAAGGAGCTGGCGGATAAGATGAAGATCCAGCCCTCGGCGATCATTAAAAAACTGTTCCTGCAGGGACAGGTCGTGACGTTGAATTCCGATGTCACTTATGACGAAGCGGAGAATATCGCCATTGAGTACGATATTATTTGCGAGAAGGAAGTGAAGGTCGATGTGATCGAGGAGCTTCTGCGCGAGGAGGAGGAAGACATCTCCACTATGGTAGCGCGCCCGCCCGTCATCTGCGTGATGGGACACGTAGACCACGGTAAGACCTCCCTGCTTGACGCCATCCGTAAGACGAATGTAACGGATAAGGAAGCGGGCGGCATTACGCAGGCCATCGGTGCCTACACCGTGAGCGCAAAGGGACAGAGCATTACGTTCCTGGATACGCCGGGTCACGAAGCGTTTACTGCCATGCGTATGCGCGGCGCAAACTCTACAGATATTGCCGTTTTGGTGGTGGCGGCGGATGACGGCGTGATGCCGCAGACCGTGGAAGCCATCAACCATGCGAAGGCGGCGGGCATTGAAATCATTGTTGCCGTCAATAAGATCGATAAGCCGAACGCGAACATTGACCGCGTGAAGCAGGAGATGACGGAATATGAGCTGATCCCGGTAGATTGGGGCGGGTCCACGGAGTTTGTGCCTGTCTCGGCAAAGTCAGGGGAAGGCATTGAAACGTTGTTGGAGACGATTCTTCTGACGGCAGAGATCTTAGAGCTGAAAGCGAACCCCAACAGGAACGCGCGCGGCCTGGTCATCGAAGCGCAGCTTGACAAGGGCAGAGGCCCCGTGGCGACCGTTTTGGTGCAGAAGGGTACGCTCCATGTAGGGGACTTTATCTCCGCAGGTGCAAGCCACGGTAAGGTGAGGGCGATGATCGACGACAAGGGCAGAAGGGTGAAGGAGGCGATTCCCTCCACACCGGTAGAGATCCTGGGTCTCTCCGACGTGCCCAGCGCCGGCGAAGTATTCATCGTGCATGAGAACGATAAGAGCGCCAAGACTTATGCGGATACCTATCTGGCTCAGCATAAGGAGGAGATGCTTGCCGAGACGAAGACCAAGATGTCCTTAGATGACCTGTTCAACCAGATCCAGGAGGGCAACTTAAAGGAGCTCAACCTGATCGTCAAAGCGGACGTACAGGGCAGCGTGGAGGCCTTAAAGCAGAGCCTGATGAAGCTTTCCAATGAGGAAGTGGTGGTGAAATGTATCCACGGCGGTGTGGGCGCCATCAACGAGTCCGACGTGTCTTTGGCTTCCGCATCCTCAGCGATCATCATCGGCTTCAATGTAAGACCGGATGCCACCGCAAAGACAGTCGCGGAGCGCGAGGGCGTGGATGTGCGCCTCTATAAGGTCATCTATCAGGCGATCGACGATATTGAAGCAGCCATGAAGGGTATGCTCGATCCGATCTTTGAGGAGAAGGTGATCGGCCATGCGGAGGTGAGACAGATCTTCAAGGCATCCGCCATCGGTAACATTGCGGGTTCCTATGTGCTCGACGGTGAGTTCCAGAGAGGCTGTAAGATTCGTATTCACAGAGGCGATGAGCAGATCTACGAGGGTGAGCTTGCATCCCTCAAGCGCTTTAAGGACGATGTGAAAGAGGTCAAGGCCGGTTTTGAGTGCGGTCTTGTGTTCGAGGGCTTTGATAAGATGGAGGAGCTCGACGTGGTGGAGGCTTATGTCATGGTCGAGGTGCCCCGCTAATATAAAAAATCGGATGTTATTAAAATAAGTGCATAGGAAAGGATGAGCTGCGATGCGTAAAAATAGTGTCAAGAATACCCGCATCAACGGGGAAGTGCAGCGTGTGCTGGCACAGATCATCAGGGGAGAGATCAAAGATCCCCGAATCGCGCCCATGACCTCGGTGGTAGCGGTGGAGGTAGCGCCTGACTTAAAGACCTGCAAGGCGTGGATCAGTGTGCTTGGAGACGAAAAGGCACAGATGGACACACTTGCAGGATTAAGGAGCGCGGAGGGCTATATCCGTGGACAGCTTGCACGGACCATCAATCTGCGCAATACACCGCAGATCACCTTTATCATGGACCAGTCCATTGCCTATGGGGTGAGTATGTCGAAGCGGATCGAGGAAGTGGTGGCTTCCGACAGGGAGGGCGCCGGAGAAAGCAAGGGGAACGAGAATGAAGAAGATCAATGATTTGACGGAGGCGAAGACCATAGCGGTCAGCGGACACGTGAGGCCCGACGGGGACTGTGTCTGTTCGGTGATGGCGCTTTATCGTTATTTGAAAAAGGAGGTTCCCGGGGCAAAGATCGATGTCTATTTGGAGGAGCCGCCGGTCGTCTTTCAGGTTTTGGAGGATGTCAAAGATATTAAATCGGAATTTAATACTGATATTACTTATGATATTTTCTTTGCGCTGGATTGCAATGAGGAGCGGCTGGGCGATGCACAGCCTATCTTTGCACGGGCGCACAGACGGATCAATATTGACCACCATATCAGCAACACGGGCTGCGGAGATGAGTGGGTGGTGGAACCGGAGAAAAGTTCCACGGCGGAGCTGCTCTATGAGATGATGGATCATTCGCTTGTGGATGAGGAGATCGCAAAGGCCATTTATCTTGGCATTGCCCATGATACGGGCGTATTCCGTTTTTCCAACACATCGCCGCGGACAATGGAGATTGCGGCGGAACTTCTTAAATTTGGATTTGATTTTTCGAGCCTTGTTGAAGCAACGTATTACGAGAAGACCTATCTGCAGTCGCAGATCATGGGTAGGGCGATTCTGGGAAGCATACGCTTCATGGATAATCGCTGTATCGTCAGCATGGTGAGCCGGCGCATGATGGAGTTTTATTGTGTGGGGCCGAAGGATCTGGACGGCATTGTCAATCAACTGCAGGGCATCAAAGGCGTGGACTGTTCCATTTTCATGTATGAGACCGGCACGCTGGAATATAAGGTGAGTATGCGCTCCAATGGCACGGTAGATGTGTCTAAAGTTGCCGTTAAGTTTGGCGGCGGCGGGCACGTGCGGGCTGCCGGTTGTACGATGAACGGCACCTATCATGACAATATCAACAATTTGTCGCAGGAGATCGCGGCCCAGTTCAAGCAGGCGCACTCACGGGAGCAGGCATAGTTATGTATAACGGGATCTTGAATGTATACAAGGAAGCGGGCTATACGTCACATGATGTGGTGGCGAAGCTGCGAGGGATTTGCAAGCAGAAAAAGATAGGGCATACAGGGACACTTGACCCGGAGGCGGTCGGCGTGCTCCCTGTATGTTTTGGTTCGGGCACGAAGCTTTGCGACCTGCTCACGGATTGGGACAAGGAGTATATCGCCGCTTTGCGGCTGGGGCTTACTACGGACACGCAGGATATTACGGGACAGGTGTTATCGAAAGCTGACGAGGAGGCGCTCGCGAATTTGGACGAGGAGCAGGTGCGGGAGAGTATCCTGCAGTTTCTGGGCGGATATGAACAGATCCCGCCCATGTATTCTGCTCTTAAGGTGAATGGCAAGAAACTCTACGAGCTTGCCAGAGCGGGAAAAGAGGTGGAACGCAAACCCCGCCCGGTGACGATCAGCGAGCTGGAGATCTTAGAGTTTGCCCTGCCACTGGTGCATTTTCGCGTGGTCTGTTCCAAAGGCACCTATATCCGCACGCTCTGTCACGATATCGGGAAGCGTCTTTCGGTGGGCGGCGTGATGGAGAGCCTTACCAGAAGCCGTGTCGGTATCTTTACTATCGACAAGGCCCTCACGCTGGCTAAGCTTGAGAAGCTGCGGGATGAAAATAGAATATCGGATGTTATGATATTGCCTGACGCGGTATTTCCTGATCTGCGGGCGGTGAAAGTGGGTGACAATGCCGTGCGGCTGCTCCAGAACGGCAACCGTATTCCAGAGAACCTGCTTGCACAGGGAATATCTTTGGAGGACGGGGAAGAAGTTCGCATGTATGACAGAACTGGGCAATTCTATGGGATTTATCAGTATCATAGTAAAGAACAGGATGTGAAACCTGTGAAGATGTTCCTGCCGGAATAAATAGCATTCGTTATGTATATAATGGCGAAACTCGTCTCAATGATACACTTTAGAACAAGGACAAAACAGATATGAAAATCATAGCAGGAACGACAGACTTTGCTCTGCCACAAAAATCCGCTGTCGCCATCGGCAAATTCGACGGCATCCATCTGGGACATCAAAAGCTCCTCTCGCAGCTCCTTTTGCAGAAGGAGCAGGGGCTGCTTGCCACAGTGTTTACCTTTGACATACAGGCGGGGGCTTTTTTCGGCGGGGATGAGAAAGAGCTGACAACCAAAGCGGAAAAACGGGCGGCATTTGCGGCGCTGGGCATTGACGTGCTGATTGAATTTCCTTTGAATAAAGAAACGGCAGCTACCGCTCCGGAAGCGTTTGTGGAAGACTGGCTGGCCGGGCGCATGCGGGCGGCCTATATCTGTGCCGGTCCCGATCTCTCGTTCGGAAAGGGCGGCGCGGGGGACTTTGCCCTGCTTTCGCGTTTTGCGGACCGCTTCGGCTATCATACGGAGTTGATTGAAAAGGTCCGGGTGGACGGGGAAGAAGTCAGCTCCACCAGAATCAGGGAGGCAGTCCGCTGCGGCAGGATGGAGGAAGTATGCAGGATGCTGGGAAAGCCTTACCGTGCGTGCGGCGTTGTGGAACATGGCAAAAAATTGGGACGCCGGCTGGGAATGCCTACGGCCAATCTCCTTCCGGAGAGAAATAAACTTCTTCCGCCCAACGGCGTCTATCATACAAGGGTGGATATCGACGGTATGGACAAAACCTATCCTGCCATTTCCAATGTGGGTTGTAAACCGACGGTGAGTGACGAGAACAGAATCGGGATCGAGACCTATCTCTACGACTTTGCGACCGACCTTTACGGGAGAGAAATCACGGTGGAATTTCTGGGATTTCGCAGGGCGGAGCGCAAATTTGACTCTGTGGATGCCCTAAAGGCGCAGATCGCGTCGGATATCGAAGCCGGAAGAAACTTTAGGTGAACGGATTGAGCGCTGAATCGATATTTTTAACAGGGGGCTTGTCAGGGAACTCCATTTTCGATAAAATAGAGACGTATAGCTTTTCATCTGCGATGAACAAAGGAAGGATATCTGAAACGAGATGAATCCAACGATCATTCTTTCCATGGCCGGCGGCCTGGGGCTGTTTTTATACGGTATGCGTATCATGAGCGACAGCATCGAGAAGGTTGCAGGCGCCAGGCTCAGAGGAATTTTAGAGAGACTTACGACAAACCGCTTTATGGGGATCCTGGTGGGCGTATTCTTTACGGCGGTGATCCAGTCATCTTCGGCCTGTACGGTGATGGTGGTCAGCTTTGTCAATTCCGGGCTGATGACGCTGACGCAGGCGGCGGGTGTGATCTTCGGCGCCAACATCGGTACGACGGTGACGGCCCTCCTGGTTTCCTTAAAATTGGAAAAAGTGGCGCCTGTCATTCTGCTTGTAGGCGTACTCATCATCATGTTTGTCAAAAAACAAAAGATTTCCCGTTGGGGCGAGGTCATCATCGGTTTCGGTGTTCTCTTTATGGGACTAAGCACCATGTCAGGAGCCATGTCGGGCATGAAAGATTCACCCGCGGTCTTACATATGTTTGCCTCCCTGCGCTCGCCGATTCTGGCAGTGCTTTTGGGGACGATCCTCACGGCGGTGATCCAGAGTTCTTCGGTAACGGTCAGTATCATGGTACTTCTTGCCAATCAGGGTCTGATGAGCCTGGATATCGGCATGTTCATTATTTTAGGCTGTAATATTGGCGCCTGTACTTCCGCCCTTCTCGCCTCGTTGAACGGTAAGAAGGACGCCAAGCGTGCGGCGGCGATCCATCTGATTTTCAATGTCATCGGTACGATCATTGTTTACGTGATCTTCCTTCTGGCAGTGGGGGAGATCGTGAACGGTCTCGCATTTCTGGCGCGGGGCGATGCGGGCCGCGTGGTGGCCTTTGCCCATATTTTCATCAAAGTATTCCAGGTGCTCATTATGATACCGTTTATTAAGCAGATCGTGAAGTTGACCTATGTGCTGGTGCCGGGCGACGACAAAAAGATCGGTTACCGCGACAGCTATCAGCTCAAATACATCGGAGAGAAGATGGTTTTAAATCCGGCCACGGCAATGGTGGAGGTGATCAAGGAGCTCGACCGTATGGGCTCTCTTGCGACTGAAAATCTAAACCGTGCGATGAATGCACTGATAACGCTTGACAGGGAGGAGATCGACGAGGTTTATGAGGTGGAGAAAAACATCGATTTCTTAAGTCATGCCATCACCAACTATCTGGTGAAGATCAACCAGACGACCCTGCCGATCGAGGACTTAAAGAGCATCGGCGCGCTGTTCCATGTGGTCAATGATATTGAGCGCATCGGCGATCACGCGGAAAATATTGGAGATGCGGCAGTGCGCAGGGAGGAGACCGGTGTGGGCTTTTCCAAGGAGGCGCAGCGCGAACTGGGCGAGATGATGGATATGGTAAATACGGTACTCCGCTTTTCCTTTGAAATGTTTGTCAAGAGCACGGAGGAGCATGTGGAGGATATCAAGAATCTGGAGGAAGCCATCGACGAGAAGGAAAAGGAATTACAGCAGAAGCATATCGAGCGGCTCTCGAACAACGAGTGTACGCCCGAGGCGGGTGCTCTGTTCTCAGATATCGTTTCAGGGCTTGAGCGGGTAGCGGATCACGCGACAAACATTGCTTTTGCAAACACATACTTTGAGCCCAATTAGGTGCGTAATACAGATGAGAGGAAACGTTTGATGAAGAAACAGGGAATGGCATTTATAATAACGGCCATTATTTTAACAAACAATACACTGACGGCGCAGGCAGCCATGCCTTTACTCGATTTGATGCCGGCAGGGCAGCTGCGGTTGGATCGGGAACCTGAGCAGGGAACGGAAGGCGTCAGCGAAAACAGTACGGAAGTGAGCGGCAACAGTACCGAGGCCGACAGCGAGAATGCGGAGACGGTGCAGGATGTGCTGAATGGATCGATCGGTTCGGGCACGATCCTTGTATCCGAAAAGACGGCAGAGGATTATGAATTGGCTTATGAGAGGGCAAAAAATGCCAACTGGGGCTACACCAACCTCGGTATTGCCAATGTGAGCGATAACTTAAACATCAGGGCAATCGGCGCGGAGGACGGACGTCTGGTGGGAAAACTGCCAAAGGATGCCGCCTGCGAAGTGCTTGATATGGACGATACCTGGGCACATATCAGTTCCGGCAATGTGGAGGGTTATGTGAGTAGGGATTTTCTGTTGACGGGAATTGCCGCTAAGCACAGGGCGGAGGAACTGGCAACCACCGTGGCAAAAGTGACGACGGACAGCCTGAAAGTGCGGGCGGAGGCCAATACGGACTCGGAGGTTATCACGCTGGTGCCCCGAGGCGAGGAAATGGAAGTCTCCGCAGTGGAAGGCGACTGGGTCAAGGTCTTTTTGGATGATGACGAAGTGTTTGTCTCGGCGGAGTATGTGGAGGTCAGTGCGGAGCTGGGCACGGCAGTCACCATGTCGGAACTACTCTACGGACAGGGTATTTCCGATGTGCGCGTGGATATCTGCCAGTATGCCAAGGAATTTATCGGCAATCCTTACGTGTGGGGCGGCACCAGCCTGACGAAGGGAACGGACTGCTCCGGCTTTGTGATGAGCGTCTTTCAGAAGTACGGCGTGAAACTGCCCAGAAATTCCAGGGCGCAGGCAGGCTGCGGCACCACCATCAAGGTGTCGGAAGCGAAACCGGGCGATTTGATCTTTTATGCGAAGGGAAAAACCATCAACCATGTTGCCATTTATATTGGAAATGGGCAGGTGGTACACGCCAGCAGCCCCAAGACGGGAATCAAGATTTCCAATGTGTCCTATCGCTCGCCATTTAAGGCAGTGCGGATCTTGTATGATTAAGCAGCGGCCGCATGGTGCATAAAAAAGATAAAAATAGAGACTGTTATTAAAATTGGTGCAGACAGATGCAGACAATAGAGGGAACATGGAAAAACGGATTCTGACTTACCGAAAGTATATAGATGAACTGCTTCTTAAGGAGGACGCCGATTGGAAACGGATCCGCGAAGAACATCTTGTGCAGATCGGCTTTTTTCAGCATGAGAGGCTGATCCATCTGATCGTTACGGTGATTTTTGCCCTGCTTACCGTGTTTTTCGCGGGTATGTCCTTTCTGCTGATGGCATTTGAAACAGAGGGCGCGGGAAGTATGCTTTTGGTGGTGGCAGCATTTTTGATCCTGCTGATTCCCTATGTGCGGCATTATTATATTTTGGAAAACGAAGTACAGAAGATGTACAGACAATATGATGAAATTACTGCTAGAACAGGAGAAAGTTATCGACAAAGCGATTGCAAAGAAAGGGAGCCTGCAAGGATGCGCAAAATTCCCGCAGGAAAGGCAAAATAGGCTTTACATTACAGTATCCCTGTGGTAAAATACTAAAGTATGGAATTTAGCCGACACGCGGAGGCGGGACACTCCGACCCCTTCCTGGTGTCAGGCGGTTATCAGGGCAGCCCCCTGAAGGAAAGGAGAAACTATGATTTCTAAGGAAAAGAAGACAGCGATCATCAAAGAGTATGCCAGATCTGAAGGCGACACCGGTTCACCAGAGGTACAGGTAGCGGTTCTGACAGCAAGGATCCAGGAACTGACGGATCACTTGAAAGAGCATCCGAAGGATCATCATTCCAGACGCGGTCTGCTGAAAATGGTAGGTCAGAGACGTGGTTTGCTGGGCTATCTGAAAGAGAAGGATATCGAGAGATATCGTGCACTGATCGAGAAACTTGGACTTCGTAAATAAGCAGAGCTGATGAGCGGAGATAGGGTTGGCAGGTCCGACCCTAAATCCGCTTTTCCATTTAGAAGCAAAGAGAATAAGGATCAAAGAAGAGAAGAAGGAGAGAGGATTATGTACAAGAGTTATACCATGGAACTCGCCGGCCGCACCCTTCGTGTGGACATTGACAGAGTTGGCAAACAGGCAAACGGCTGCGCGTTTATGCAGTATGGTGAGACCACCGTGTTATCCACAGCTACGGCTTCCGACAAACCCAGGGACGGCATTGATTTCTTCCCCTGCAGCGTGGAATACGAGGAGAAGTTTTATTCAGTAGGAAAGATTCCCGGCGGCTTTAATAAAAGGGAGGGCAAACCCTCCGAGAATGCGATCCTCACCAGCCGTGTGATCGATCGCCCCATGAGACCGCTGTTTCCGAAAGATTATCGCAATGACGTGACCTTAAATAACCTGGTGATGAGTGTTGACCCTGACTGCCGCCCTGAGCTGGTGGCAATGCTGGGTACGGCGATCGCGACCTGCATTTCGGATATCCCCTTTGCGGGTCCCTGCGCGATGACGCAGATGGGGCTGCTTGACGGCGAGCTGATCGTGAACCCTTCTCAGGAACAGTGGGACAAGGGTGACTTAAAGATGACGGTGGCTTCCACCTCAGAGCGGGTGATGATGATCGAGGCAGGCGCCAACGAAGTGCCGGAGGCGAAGGTGCTGGAGGCAATCTATAAGGCGCATGAGGTCAACCAGACGATCATTGCCTTTATCGATAAGATCGTAGCGGAAGTCGGTAAGCCCAAGCACAGCTACGAGAGCTGCGCGGTGCCTGAGCAGATGTTTGAGGATATGAAGAAGATTGTGACGCCTGAGGAGATGGAGACAGCGGTCTTCACCGATGAAAAGCAGGTTCGCGAGGAGAATATCAAGAATGTGACCGCAAAGCTGGAGGAGGCGTTTGCAGAGAACGAAGATTATCTGGCAGTCCTCGGAGAGGCGGTTTACCAGTATCAGAAGAAGACCGTGCGCAAGATGATCTTAAAGGACCACAAGCGTCCCGACGGCAGAGCGCTTGACCAGATCAGACCGCTTGCCGCAGAGGTGGATATCATTCCCAGAGTGCACGGTTCCGCGATGTTCACCAGAGGACAGACACAGATCTGTAACGTATGTACGCTGGCGCCGCTTTCTGAGATGCAGAAGGTGGACGGGCTGGATCCGAATGTAACGGCAAAGAGATATATGCACCACTACAATTTCCCGTCCTACTCCGTAGGAGAGACCAAGGTCAGCAGAGGTCCCGGCAGACGAGAGATCGGTCACGGCGCGCTGGCTGAGAGAGCGCTTTTACCGGTACTTCCCTCTGAGGAGGAGTTCCCTTACGCGATCCGTACCGTGTCGGAGACCTTTGAGTCCAACGGTTCCACTTCCATGGCTTCCACCTGTGCGTCCTGTATGTCCCTGATGGCAGCGGGCGTGCCGATCAAGAAGATGGTGGCTGGTATCTCCTGTGGTCTGGTAACAGGCGAGACAGATGACGATTTCGTATTGCTGACGGATATCCAGGGCCTTGAGGACTTCTTCGGCGATATGGACTTTAAGGTGACGGGAACCCACGACGGGATCACGGCCATCCAGATGGATATCAAGATTCATGGTTTGACGAAGCCCATCGTGGAGGGCGCGATCGCGAGATGCCGTGAGGCCAGAGAGTTCATCATGGCTAACTGCATGAGTCCGGCGATCTCCGCACCCCGCAAGGAAGTCGGCCCTTATGCGCCGAAGATCATTTCCATCCAGATCGATCCCGACAAGATCGGTGATGTGGTGGGTCAGCGAGGCAAGACCATCAACGAGATCATTGCCCGAACCGGCGTGAAGATCGACATCAACGACGAGGGTCAGGTTTCCGTGTGCGGTACCGATAAAGAAATGATGGACAAGGCTGTGGAGATGATCAAGATGATTGTCACAGACTTTGCGGAAGGGCAAATCTTCCAGGGCAAAGTGGTCAGCATCAAGGAGTTTGGAGCATTCATCGAGTTTGCGCCCGGCAAGGAAGGTATGGTTCACATCTCCAAGATCGCAAAGGAGAGGATCAACCGCGTAGAGGATGTGCTCACACTGGGTGACGTTGTCACGGTGGTATGCCTGGGCAAGGATAAGATGGGAAGGATTAGCTTCTCCATGAAGGATGTAGCGCAGATGTAACTGTGGCTGCGCATAATACAGATTACCGGCAATGAGGAGATCAGATATGAGAGATTCTGTTATCTTAATTGTGGACGATGTGGACATCGACAGAGGCATTCTGTGTGAGATATTTTCAGAGTATACAACGGTGGAGGCTGCCAATGGCAGACAGGCCATCGAGATCATCGAGGCGAACCCGGATCGGATATCTGCGGTTCTCCTCGATGTTGTCATGCCTGTGATGAACGGTCTGGAAGTGATAGACGAGATGAAAAACCGCGGCTGGCTGTTTCACATTCCCGTTCTTTTGATCTCAGGAGAGGCGACACTGGCAGCAGAGCGGATCGCCTATGAGATGGGCGCGACCGATGTGATCCACAAACCTTATGACAGTATTGTGATCAAGCAGAGAACGCAGAACATTATGGAGCTTTATTACAATAAGCGTCATCTGGAGGAGATGGTGGAGCTGCAGACGGGAGTGCTGAAGAAACAGGCGGAAGAACTGCAGCGCATGAATAACCGTATCATCGATACGATGAGCAATGTGGTGGAGTTTCGGAATTTGGAATCGGGAGACCATGTCAAACGGGTAAAAAATTTTACACACATCTTGGCAGAGCATGTGGCGGCAGTTTATCCGGAATATCAGCTCGACGAGGAAGCGATCAACGTGATCACGGCTGCGGCAGCCATGCACGATGTGGGAAAGATCGCAATCTCGGACACTATTCTCTTAAAACCCGGCAAGCTCACGAAAGAGGAGTTTGATGTGATGAAGACGCACACGACAAAAGGGTGCGAGATCATCGAGATGCTGGAGGATATCCAGGAGGGTGATTATGGCAGGATGAGTTACGATATCTGCCGCTACCACCATGAACGGTATGACGGGAAAGGATATCCCGAAGGATTGAAGGGCGAAGAAATCCCGATTGCTGCGCAGATCGTTTCGGTAGCGGATGTCTATGACGCATTGGTCAGCGACCGCTGTTACAAAGACGCCTACACCCCCGCAGAAGCCTATGATATGATCATGCGGGGGGAATGCGGTGAGTTCTCGCCCAAAATACTGACCTGCCTTGCCCGCGCCAGAGAAGAATTTGAGCGGGAGGCTGTCAGAAACAAAGAATAGGTTACCATTGACTGGAGGAATTGCTGGCTTTCTCCTCGCAGTATTTGCAGCGGTAGATTTCCTTGTCTTCATCCGAGAGCACGAAAATATGCGGCAGCTCCTGTTCGATCGAGGTGATGCAGCGCGGGTTTTTGCATTTGATGACATTGTGGATCTCCCGGGGAAGCACCAGTTCCTTTTTCTCTACGATCTCGCCGTTTTTGATGACATTGACGGTGATATTATGGTCGATGACTGCAAGGATATCCAGGTTTAGGGTGTTGATATCGCACTCTACCTTGAGGATATCCTTTTTTCCTTTCTTATTGCTGCGGGCGTTCTTGATGATCGCCACCGTGCAGTCCAGTTTGTCCAGTTTCAAATGATGATAGATGTCAAGGCTCTTGCCTGCCTGAATATGATCGAGCACGAAGCCTTCTTCGATTTTTCCTACATTTAACATATGAGATACCTTCTTTCTTTATCAGCGACAGGTGCTTTTGCCATAATTTAATAACAATCGTTCTTTTATTTCCTCAGCTTTCAATTTCAAGGAGTGTCAGAATCAGCGCCATCCTTACATAGACGCCGTACTGTGCCTGTTTGAAATAGACCGCCCTGGGATCGTCGTCCACCTCCACGGAGATCTCATTGACCCGGGGCAGGGGATGGAGCACCAGCATATCCTCTTTGGCGGCGGAAAGCTTTGCCTTGTCCAGGATATAGAAATCCTTTAAGCGCACATAGTCTTCCTCGTTGAAGAAGCGTTCCTTCTGCACTCTGGTCATATACAGCAGGTCGAGCTGCGGCATACAGTCTTCCAGGCGGATGACTTCCTCGTAGGGGATATTCCGCTCGCTCAGCATGTCCGTGATATAGTCGGGGACCTTTAACTCCGACGGTGAGATAAAGAGGAAGCGGATATCGGGGTAGCGGATCAACGCATTGATCAGGGAATGTACCGTGCGCCCGAATTTCAGGTCACCGCACAGGCCGATGGTGAAACCACCGAGTCTTCCTTTGAGGGAACGGATGGTGAGCAGGTCTGTAAGGGTCTGGGTGGGATGCTGGTGTCCGCCGTCGCCCGCGTTGATCACAGGAATGCCGGAACGGTTGGCAGCAACCATGGGTGCGCCTTCCTTGGGGTGCCGCATGGCACAGATGTCCGCATAGCAGGAAATGATGCGGATGGTGTCCGACACGCTCTCGCCCTTCGCGGCGGAGGAGGAGCCGGCGTCCGAAAAGCCCAGGACCTGTCCGCCCAGATTCAGCATGGCGGCTTCAAAGCTTAAGCGGGTGCGGGTGCTTGGCTCGTAGAAGCAGGTGGCCAGTTTCTTGCCCTCGCAGGCGTGGGCATATTTGGCGGGATCAGCCTCGATCCTGTTTGCCAGATCGAAAAGCCGATCCAGTTCCTCCACGGAAAAGTCAAGCGGGTTCATCAAATGTCTCATGGGATATCACGCTCCTTTGCAGTAAAGTCTAAAAATCAGGTTTAAAAAAAGTAGAAGCGATGTCTCACTTCTACTTTTCCAATTACGATTGATAGGATAACAGCTCCTCCACAGGTTTTCTACGGGGAGCAACAGGCGTCTCGTCGGGATAGCCGATTGGAATCAGTGCCACCAGTTCTCTGTCCTCAGGAAGCTGTAGGAGGGCTTCCGCCGCGCTCTGGTCAAAGAGACCAAGGATAACGGAACCAAGGCCCTGTTCATAGGCCGCAAGACAAAGACTCTGGGATGCGATGCCGGCATCATACATCTGCCAGCCGTTGCCTCTGGGAGTGCTGAAAGACCCGTCGCGCTCAAAGCCGCTGCGGTTTTTGATAATGGTCACGGCCATCAGTACGGGAGCCGCTGAAATGATATCGCCGTTAGGGGGATAGAGGGAAGAACACTCTCTGGCGATCTTTTCTTTTAAAGCGCCCTCCACTGCGATATAACGGGTGATCTGCGTGTGTTTCCAACTCGGAGAGTAGGATGCGGTCTCAACGATCTCCGCGATCAAATCATGGGAGACGGGATCCGCTTTAAACTTGCGGATGCTTCTGCGGCCGAGGATACAGTCTTTAGCGGTCATACGAAAACCTCCTTATCATGTGGGGTGGTGGTTGTCTTCTTACTATATTTTGTATATCATAGCACAAAGGCGAGGGGCTTGCAAGGGGAAGGCGGGAATTTGGATTGATGAAGTAACAGTACAGCTCAGGACTTTGCACTTGCTGCAAAGTCCGTGAGAATATGTAAAGGTTCCGAAGAATCCGGTCTTTTTGCCGAAGGCAAAACTGGAATAGACCGGATTCAGTAACTAGGAAGTCGAAGGCTGAATAGTTACCTGGTGCAAAAGTACTGCGATCGCGCTGGTGCTTGTGAAATGGAGGCGTATGTGGTAAACTTGAGTGGAGAAATAAGCAGGAAAGCGAGAGAGGAAAGAGTGAAAAATCATGGGAAATGACAGAGAGGAAATGATCAGAGAGTATGGCAGGGGCGAAGATAAGCCGGCAGAAGGGGAAGTGACGCAGTATGTGGAGCGCAAGCGCTGGCTCTTTTTTGGACTGCCCTTTACCTTTACCAAATATACGATCAACGAAAAGGTGATCACGGTGGATGCGGGATTGTTCAACACTACAGAAAACGACTGTTATTTATATAAGGTGCAGGACGTGGAGCTGAAAACCAGCTTGATGGAGCGTATCTTCGGGCTGGGCACAGTTGCCTGTTACACCGGTGACAATACCCATCCGCAGCTCTTTTTGGAGCATATCAGGCACGCGAAAGAGGTCAAGGACTATATCCTGCACACCTCAGAGGAGGCCAGGAGAAAGCGGCGTACGCTCAATACCCTGAATATTGACGCCGATGACATTGACGCTGACTGAGGGTGGAGTGCGGCGGGATCAGCAGACGGCGGATGCGCGATTCAATCCGGGCGCAGCGTCTCGTCATTTCCGCGTAAAAGCCGCTCGTACAAAAGCCCCGTGAGAAACCAGAAGGGTGCGTAGTCTAGGCGGACTACTTTGTTTAAGTTCCAGCGGGCGCGCTCATAATTCCAGGGGCAGAGTTTATGGCGGTTCAGCCAAATGCCCGTGACAAATTCTCCCGCAAAGATCAATGCGGTATAGACGGTTCCGCGAAACCAGACGGAACGGTTTTTCAGGAGGCGGCAGATGGGAGCAAAGAGCGCCATCAGGCCGTAGATGGGAAACATCCAGAGCGAGGTGGTGCCGGGCAGCCGCAGGTCGCGCCTGCGAAAGGCGCTGAATGCCGTAAAGATGATCTCCAAACACCATCCCAGCAGACCGCAATGAATAAAGTTTTGTAAAAATTTTTTCATAGAGAAAGTTTTGCCTGTTTTTGAAGGACTTATACACAGGTATACATAGGATAGAAGGGGGCGGCCATGAACTATCGGGAAGCCATGGAGTATATCGAGGAATTGAAGCCTCTCGGCAGCGTTATGGGCCTGGAGTCGATGCGGCAGTTATGCGCCCGTTTGGGCGATCCGCAGGAGAAGCTGAAATTCGTACATATTGCCGGCACCAATGGCAAGGGCTCGACTCTTGCTTACATTTCCACGGTGATGCAGACAGCCGGGTATCGGGTGGGCAGATATCTTTCTCCCACGGTGCGGGAGTACAGGGAGCGCTTTCAGGTGGATGGCAGGAGTATCACCCAGTCCGGTCTGTGCAACTATCTGGAGCCGGTAAAGGAAGCGGCGGAGGCGATGGCAGCGGAAGGGTTGGCGCATCCCACGCTTTTTGAAGTGGAGACGGCGGTTGCTTTTCTCTGGTTCCTGGATAAAGCATGCGATCTGGTCGTGCTGGAGACGGGGCTTGGCGGCGCGCTGGATGCCACTAATATCGTGAACAATACGCTGGCGGCGGTTTTTTGTTCCGTCAGCATGGATCACATGGAGATCCTCGGTGAGACCCTGGAAGAAATTGCAAACGTTAAGGCGGGGATTATAAAGAACAAGTGTTATGTTATTTCGGTCAAGCAGGAACCGGAAGTGATGAAGATACTGCGGCAGTCGGCGCTGTTGAAAAAAGGAAAGTTCCTGACAGCAGATATCACGCGGGCAAAGCAGATCAAGTATGGGGTGACGAAGCAGAGTTTTTCCTATGACCGTTTTAAGAATCTGGAGATCAGCCTGGCAGGGCAGTTCCAAATCGAAAATGCAGTCTTGGCGGTGGAGACGGTCATGGCGCTGACAAGATGCGGCTTTACGGTGCCGGAGGAAAAGCTGCGCGCGGGATTGGCGGCTGCGAAATGGCAGGGACGTTTCGATGTGATTGCCAAAAGGCCCCTCGTGATCGCTGACGGCGCCCATAATGAGGATGCGGCAAAAAAATTAGCGGAAAGCATCCGTTTTTATTTTACAAATAAGAAAATTATTTATATAATAGGAATGTTACGGGACAAAGAGTACGATAAAGTAATCCGTGCTACCTTTTCCCTGGCGTCCCACATCATCACCGTGACGCCGCCGATCAAAGAGCGGGCGCTCTCGGCTTTGGAGCTTGCACAGACAGCGAGAGAGTATCACGGCGCTGTGACAGCGGCGGACAGCGTGCAGGAGGCGGTGGAGATCGCCTACCTCCTTACGGGGAAGGATAAGGATGCCGTGATCGTCGCCTTCGGTTCTCTTTCCTATCTGGGAGAGCTGATGGATACGGTGGAGCACAGAGATACAATCAGGAGAGACACGCATGGTAGATCAGATCAAGGTTAGGGAAGCGGTCAGACTGCTTCTTGAGGGCATTGGCGAGGACGTAGAGAGAGAAGGGCTTAAGGAGACGCCGGATCGGATCGCCCGTATGTATGGGGAGATCTTTGCCGGGATGGATGACAATGCGGCGGAGCATCTTTCCAAAACGTTTGCGGTGGAGAGCAACGAGATCGTTCTGGTAAAAGATATCACCTTTTATTCTATGTGTGAGCATCATTTCATGCCTTTCTACGGAAAGGCGCATATTGCCTATGTGCCTGACGGCAGAGTGGTGGGGTTGAGTAAGCTGGCGCGGACTGTGGAGGTGTATGCCAAAAGACCACAGATTCAGGAGCAGATGACGATCCAGATCGTGGAGGCTGTCATGGGGCACCTGAAACCGCAGGGTGTGATGGCCATGCTGGAGGCGGAGCATACCTGTATGACCATGCGGGGCGTTGAAAAGCCGGGCAGTCGCACGGTGACGGTGGCTTCCAGAGGCTGCTTTCAGGAAGATCCAAAATGGCAGGCGTTATTTTTTCAGATGCTGGGAAAAGGAAATACGAGGGAATGTAATCAGGATTTAACTTAATGATATTTTGTGGATAACTACTTCTATCATAAAAACAGGGAGGGAAACAAAATGAGGATTGGACAGAGAGATTTCAGGCCGAAAGGACATACTTATGTAATGGGCATCCTAAACATAACACCTGATTCTTTTTCGGATGGCGGTAAGTATACCCAGCTGGATCAGGCGCTGTATCATGTCGAACAAATGATAACAGATGGTATGGATATTGTGGATGTGGGCGGGGAATCGACCAGACCCGGTTACACCGGAGTTCCCGAACAGGAGGAGATCGAAAGAGTCGTTCCTGTGATTGAGGCTATCAAATCCAGATTTAATGTTCCAATCTCTCTGGATACCTGTAAATCTGAGGTGGCAAAGGCAGGGATTGCGGCAGGCGCGGATATGGTCAATGATATCTGGGGCTTAAAGTATGACGAGAAGATGGCGAAGGTAATCGCCGAGTCGGGACTGCCCTGTTGTCTGGGACACAACCGCAAGGAGGCGAGGTATACGAACCTGATCGAGGAGATTCTCTGGGATTTGGAGTCTTCTTTGGAGATGGCCAGAAATGCCGGCATCGCTTATGACAAAATCATTCTGGATCCGGGCATCGGTTATGGCAAGAGTTATGAGAACAATCTGGAAATCATCGATCATCTGCAGAATTTTCATTCCCTGGGATCGCCGCTGCTTCTGGGAGCAAGCCGTAAGTCCGTGATCGGCATGGGGCTCGATCTGCCGGTGACGGAGCGCGTGGAGGGCACGATCGTGACCACGGTCTATGGGGTACAGCAGGGCGTTATGTTTGTGCGGGTGCATGATATCAAGGAGAATGTGCGTGCCGTCAAGATGACGGAGGCAATCCGTGACGCGTACAAGAATTGACAGACAGCGAATCAGATAGCGGTCGATATTTTATCGAGCGGAAACAATAGGAGAAGACAGTGATGGATGAGATCATCATAAAGGATCTGCAGGTTTATGCACATCACGGCGTGTATCAGCAGGAAACGGAAAAAGGGCAGAATTTCCTGGTCAGTGCAGCGCTGGAAACAGACATCAGGGCGGCAGGCATGACGGACGATCTGGGCCTGTCCACAAACTATGGCGTGGTCTGCCGGTTTTTGAGCGCCTTTCTCACCGAACATACCTTTAAGTTGATCGAGACGGCGGCGGAGAGGACGGCGGAAGCGCTTCTCTTACAGTTTCCCCGTGTAAAAGCGGTCGTTTTGGAGATCCAGAAGCCGGAGGCGCCGATTCCCCTTCCTTTTGGAACAGTTTCCGTAAAGATCCGCAGAGGCTGGCAGCGTGCTTATATCGCCTGCGGTTCTAATATTGGAGATAGAAAGGCCCATCTGGAAGCAGCAGTGGCGGCACTGAGGGAGGATCGGCAGTGCAGGGTGCAGCGCGTGTCGGATTGGATGGAAACGACGCCCTACGGCGGTGTGGCACAGGCGAATTATTTTAACGGCGCGATTGCCATCGATACCCTCTATCCACCGGAGGTACTGCTTTCCAGGTTACAGGAGATCGAGCGGGCGGAGGCCAGGGAGCGCAAGGAGCGTTGGGGCCCGAGGACGCTTGATTTGGATATCCTTTTGTATGAGGATGTCGTGATGGAGGAGGAAAAGCTGACCATACCCCACCGCGATATGATAAACCGTGATTTTGTATTAAAGCCTCTGGCGCAGATCGCTCCCTATGAGAAACATCCTGTGTTGGGGAAATCTGTTTTGGAGCTTTTGGATGAGGTGAAAATGGATGGAGAAAAACACGTGTTATCAAATAATGAATAAGGCTGAAAAAGACCCGGAATAGTCCGGGTCCTTTTTTGCATTCCCTGATTTTCATTGTTACATCCGGACGGTTATTCGCTCATATTGGCAAGAGCAGCTTCTTTGGCAGCGTCAAAGGTGGTCACATTGACGGGGCCGTAGGTGTAGGTGCGATAGACGGGGATGCTCTCGTTAAAGGTGTTAAAATATACATATTCCGAGGTGATATTGATATTCTGGTAGATGCCCTCACGCACCAGCTCCTGAGAGGAGCCGTCTGTCCGCATCCGCTTCAGGGCGGGGGCGTCTGCCGAACTCACCTGATAGTAAATATAGCTGTCATAGACATTGAACATATCGAGCCGTTCGTTCGTCAGCACTTCCACGGTCTTGTCATTTAAGTTGTAACGGCAGAGGCGGTAGTTTTCCGAAATATCCATATAATACACATAATTATCCTGTACGATGGGATTCCAGATATCTCCCTGCCAGACGACAGAGGTACGGTCCGTGCGCACATCGAGGGCACGCAGATAATGATCTCCCTGTGCGCCGTTATAGTAGATCCTGCCGTTTACAAAGCAGTTGGGATTGATGATCTCCTCCGCCACGGTCTGCTGATCTTTTTTATCGATCCGTATTTTATCCAGCGTGGTGCCGTTTTTACTGTTGTAGGTCTCGTAGTAGAGATAGTTGCCGCAAAGCTGCATCGAGACGATGTTCAGCCGTCCAAGTCCCGCCGTGTTCTTCCCGTTTTTTTTGCTCCGATAGATGCCTGCCGTCTGGTTCATGTAGCCGAGACCGCTGCCGCTTTGTTTGTTGCTGGTCATGTAGTAGTAGAGATAGTTTCCGGCGGCGTTGATGGAGGAGACGGAGTTGCCGCTGAGCTTCACGAGATCCGTTTCGTCCGGGTTCATGGAATAAAGTCCATAATTGTCATAGGCATTTGCAAAATAAACGCGGCCGTCCGATTCGCAGAAGTAGCCGCCATTGTTCAGGTTCCCGGGGGTGTTTCCCACCGCATCGTCAGGGTTTTCCGGAATGCGGCCGAAAAAAAGCATACAGACGATGAGAGCTATAAAAATAACAAGTGCTATTGAAATCGCCAGAATATTTTTTGCCTTGCTTGTCATTGGTCTTCCTCCCCAGAGCTCTTGCTTCTTAATTCCTATTATATCGACAATCCTTCTTGCTATCAAGAGAAAATTGGAGTAAACTTAGGAGGAAACAAAGGTGAAAGGATAGGGAGCACATGGATTTATTGGAATTGCGGGGAAAGCTGGATCAGATCGACGAGAAAATCGTAGCGCTTTACGAAGAACGCATGGAGATATCCTCCCAGGTGGCTGACTACAAGATAGAGACAGGGAAAAAGGTGTTCGATAAGGCCAGAGAGGAGGAAAAGCTCGCAAAAGTGCGGGCTCTGACGCACAATGCCTTTAATGCGCATGGCGCGCAGGAACTCTTTGAACAGATCATGTCCATGAGCAGAAAGCTGCAGTATAATAAGCTGGTACAGGCGGGGAGTCTGGGCAGGCTGCCTTTCATAGGGGTGGACAGGCTGGAGACAGAGCAGGCGCGGGTGGTCTTTCAGGGGGCGGAGGGCGCTTACTCCCATCTGGCGATGCAGCGCTATTTCGGAGAACAGGTAAAAAGCTTTCATGTGGATACCTTTCGGGATGCCATGACTGCCATCGAGGAGGGAAGCGCGGATTTTGCGGTGCTGCCCATCGAAAATTCCACCGCCGGTATCGTGAGTGAGATCTACGATCTTCTGGTAGAGTTTGAGAATTACATCGTGGGAGAACAGATCATCAGGATAGAACATTGTCTGCTGGGACTTCCGGGGACGGACATCTCGCAGATCAAGACGGTGTATTCCCATCCGCAGTCGCTGATGCAGAGCGCAAAGTTTCTTGCCTCGCATGAGGACTGGAAGCAGGTCAGCTTAAAGAATAATGCCTTTGCGGCGGAAAAGGTCAGCAAGGAGGGGGACAGGACCCAGGCGGCGATCGCGGGGGAGCAGGCAGCGAAGGCCTACGGTCTGGAGATCCTGAAACGGGGCGTGAACCAGGCGGAGAATAATTCCACACGTTTTATCATCGTCACCAATCAGAAAATCTTCCGTAAAGATGCGGGGAAAATCAGTATTTGTCTGGAGGTGCCCCATGAGAGCGGCTCCCTTTACCATATACTGTCTCATTTTATTTACAATAATCTGAATATGACAAAGATCGAGAGCCGTCCCATCGAGGAACGCGATTGGGAGTACCGCTTTTTTATTGACTTTGAGGGGAATTTTGCGGACGGCGCCGTGAAAAATGCGCTCAGGGGTTTGCGGGACGAGGCGCGGAACATGAAGATCCTGGGAAATTATTAGATTGCCGGAGGCATAAAACGATGAGAGAAGAAGAACTGATTGTATATAAGGAGTTTGAAGACGGAGATATTTTGCGGGATGTCGTCTGGCTGATGGAGCACTATCGGTCCGGGGACGGCAGGGCGAGGCCGCTTTTTTATAAGTGTATGCACAGGCTTTCGGAGCAGGCGGCGGATCACGGCTTTTACGGGAACCTCTGGCACTGTTATCTGACCAACCTTCTGGTGAACAATGAGAACAGCTACAGCCTTGCCTGCGAGATGCGGGGCGAGGTGGAGGGCAGCGTGGGCGAGCTGGTGCTCCATGACATTGCCATCTTTAAGGAATTTTTCGACTATGATTTCACGGAGATGATGGAAGTTTTGAAGGCGCCTGAATTTGCCGTGATACTGGCTTATGAGGCGCCCTCTCAGGACAGTAAGATTTATAACAGGCGCATTCGGGACCGCATCTGTACGCTGGCGCAGCATTTTGTGAACAATGAGACTGCCGCAGCCATGAAGGCGACGCTGACGCAGTTTTACCGGGAGTACGGCGTGGGAAATCTGGGCCTGCACAAGGCGTTTCGCGTGGAGCACGGAGAAAAAGGCATGGCCGTCGTGCCGATCCGCAATATCCTGCACGTCTATCTGGATGACCTTGTGGGGTATGAACTTCCTAAGAAGAAACTGCGGGAGAATACGGAGGCTTTTGTTGCCGGCAGAAAGGCCAACAACTGCCTGTTGTTTGGCGATGCCGGAACAGGAAAGTCTTCCTGTGTGAAGGCGATCGCCAACGAATATTATGACAGAGGGCTGCGTATCATTGAATTGTACAAGCATCAGTTTCAGGACTTAAATGACGTGATCGCACAGGTCAAGAACCGCAACTATAAATTCATTATTTATATGGATGATCTCAGCTTCGAGGATTTTGAGGTCGAATACAAGTACTTAAAGGCGCTGATCGAGGGCGGGTTGGAAAAGAAGCCCGGGAATGTGCTGATCTATGCGACTTCCAACAGACGCCATCTCATTCGCGAGAATTACAGCGATAAGGAAGACCGGCGCACGGAGGATATGCACGCGGGCGATACGGTGCAGGAGAAGCTGTCCTTAGCTTACCGCTTCGGCGTCAATATCTTTTTCGGGGCGCCGGATAAGAAGCAGTTTCAGGAGATCGTGAAAGCGTTGGCGGTCAGGAACGGGCTGAAAGTGCCGGAGGAGGATCTTCTTCTGCTGGCAAATAAATGGGAGCTTTCCCACGGCGGGCTCTCAGGGAGAACGGCGCAGCAGTTTATTGATTTCTTGATGGGGCAAAATTTGGGAGGCTGATATGAAAACATTTGCCGCAATAGACGTGGGCTCGTATGAGCTTGCCATGAAAATATTTGAGATCTCCTCCGGCGACGGGCTGCGGGAAATCGACCATATCAGGCATCGGATCGACCTGGGGACGGACACCTATGCCACGGGCAAGATCAGTTATGACCGGGTGGATGAGTTGACCGGTGTGCTGCGGGACTATCGTGAGATCATGAAAAGCTATCGGGTAGATGATTACAGGGCCTACGGCACCAGCGCCTTTCGGGAGACGCGCAATACCGCCATTGTCTTAGACCGGATTGCCCAGCGGACAGGAATCCGTATCGAGATTTTGAGCAATTCGGAACAGCGTTTCCTGAACTATAAGGCAATTGCTGCCAGAGGAGGGTTTAATCGGATCGTAGAAAAGGGGACTGCCATCGTGGATATCGGCGGCGGCAGCATCCAGATCTCACTCTTTGAGGAGGATATCCTGGTCACCACCCAGAATATGCGCCTGGGTGTCCTGCGGCTGCAGGACAGACTGGAACGCTTGAACATCAGCCCCAGGCAGTACGAAGCGATTCTCGACGAACTGGTAAGCTCACAGATTTCGGTATTTAAGAAATTGTACATGAAAGATCGGCAGATCGAAAATATCATCGTGGTGGACGACTACATATCCACGATCGTGGGAAAGGACATAAAAGGGCTGGAGGAGAGTAGCGTGGAGTCGGCGGCTGTGGACCGGTTTCTGGAGCGGATCCGTACGAAATCGAACCAGCAGGCAGCCAAAGCATTGGATATGCCGGAGGAGAGCGTGCCGCTTCTCTATATTTCCGGGGTGCTGATCAGCAGGATTGCCCGCATGATGGATGCGCATTACATTTGGGCACCGGGCGTCGCGCTCTGCGACGGCATGGCATACGAGTATGGGGAAAAGCATAAAATCATCAAAGAGGAGCATGATTTTGAGCAGGATATCGTAGCCTGCGCCCAAAACATCAGTAAGCGTTATATGGGCAGCCGCCGCAGAAGTGAGACGCTGGAAAAAATTGCCACCACCATTTTTGACAGCATGAAAAAGGTTCATGGTCTCGGGAGGCGGGAGCGATTGCTTTTACGGATCGCTACCCTGTTGCACGACTGCGGCAAGTACATCAGCCTGGTGAATCTGGGGGAGTGCTCCTATCATATCATCCTTTCCACGGAGATCATCGGACTCTCCCACAAGGAGCGGGAGATCGTAGCGAATGTGGTAAAGTATAATCACATGGATTTTGATTATAAAGAGGTCATGGGGGAGAGCAATACCATTGACAGAGGGGCCTATTTGACCATCGCCAAGCTGACGGCGATCTTAAAGGTCGCAAACGGCCTCGACCGCAGCCATAAGCAGAAATTCAAGGATGTGAAGGCTGTTCTCAAGGAACGGGAACTTGTCATCACCGTGGAGGATACGGTGGACATTACACTGGAGAAGGGGCTGTTTACCAGGCGCTCGGACTTTTTCGAGGAGGTCTACAGCATTCGCCCCGTGATCAGGCAGCGGTCATGACGGGAGTGGATGCGGGAACAGGAGCAGACAGGATGTAAATTAGATAACAATCGTTATCATAAAAGCGGTTGATAAGGAGGCCGTGAGGAGAAATGGCACAGAAGGTTGATTTTTCGGAAGAAAGGTTTTATACGAACAGGGAGCTGAGCTGGCTTCTCTTTAATGAGAGGGTGCTTTCGGAGGCGCGGGATAAACAACTCCCGCTTTTTGAGCGCCTGAAGTTCTTAAGCATCACGGCTTCCAATCTCGATGAATTTTTCATGGTGCGGGTGGCTTCCTTAAAGGATATGGTGAACGCTGGCTATAAGAAGCGGGATATCGCGGGAATGACGGCAACCGAGCAGCTTGCCCTGGTGAATGAAAAGACACATGAGCTGGTGAACAGGCAGTACAGCACCTACAACCGCTCACTCTTGCCGCAGCTTTCGGCAAACGGTCTGTATCTGGTTTCTCATCATGAGGATCTGACGAAAGAGGAGGGGGCCTTTGTTGACAGCTATTTTACAGACAATGTCTACCCGGTGCTGACGCCCATGGCGGTGGATTCTTCCCGTCCTTTTCCGCTGATCCGCAACAAATCCCTGAATCTGGGAGCGCTGATGACGAAGAAAAACGGGGACGGAGAGCTTGAATTTGCGACCGTGCAGGTGCCGAGCGTCCTTTCGCGTCTGATCGAGCTTCCGGCAGAGGGGGAGCGCCGCTTTATCCTTTTGGAAGAAGTGATCGAGCGCAATATCCACAAACTTTTCCTGAATTATGATATCGTGTGCAGCTATCCTTTCCGTATCATGCGAAATGCAGACCTCACCATCGAGGAGGAGGAGGCGGAGGATCTGTTGCAGGAGATAGAGAAACAGCTGAAAAAGAGACAGTGGGGGCAGGTGATCCGTCTGGAGGTGGAGGAAGGGATCGACAGCAGACTGCTTAGGTTGATTCGCGAGGAGCTTTCCATTTCCAAGGAGGACATTTATGCAATCGGCGGACCTTTGGACCTTACTTTTTTGATGAAACTTTACGGGATGGATGGTTTTGATCCTCTGAAAGAGCATGATTATCTGCCGCCCCAGCCGGTGCCGGAGCTGCCGGAGGAGGCAAATTTGTTTGAGAGGATCAGGGAGGGTGATATCCTCATGCACCATCCTTATCAGAGTTTTGAACCCGTGGTGCGCTTTATCAGGCAGGCGGCGAAGGATCCCGACGTCCTGGCCATCAAGCAGACCTTATACCGCGTAAGCGGCAACTCCCCCATTATTGCAGCGTTGGAGCAGGCGGCTGAGAATGGCAAACAGGTTTCCGTGCTGGTGGAATTAAAGGCGCGGTTTGACGAGGAGAACAATATCGTTTGGGCGAAGAAACTGGAGAAGGCTGGCTGTCATGTGATCTATGGTCTGGTTGGCTTAAAGACGCACAGTAAAATAACACTTGTTGTCAGGCGAGAGGAGAACGGCATCCGCCGCTACGTCCATCTGGGTACCGGAAATTACAATGATTCTACAGCCAAACTTTATACGGATGTGGGCTACTTTACCTGCTCGGAGATGATCGGGGAGGACGCTACGGCGGTGTTCAATATGCTTTCGGGCTATTCGGAGCCCAGAAGCTGGAATCGGCTCTCGCTTGCTCCTTATTGGCTCAAGGACCGCTTTATCCGCCTGATTCGGAGGGAGCAGGAGTATGCGGAGGCGGGGAGACCCGCGCGGGTCATCGCTAAGATGAACGCCCTGTGTGATAAGGACGTGATCGTGGCGCTATACAAGGCAGCTGCTGCCGGGGTGAAGATCGACCTCATCATCCGCGGGATCTGCTGTCTGCGCGTAGATGTGCCGGGAGTCGGTGAAAATATCACCGTGCGTTCCATCGTGGGGAACTTTTTGGAACACGCAAGGATCTTCTATTTTGAAAATGACGGCACGCCGGAGTATTACTGCGCGAGCGCGGACTGGATGCCGAGAAACTTAGAGCGCCGGGTGGAGATCCTTTTTCCCATTGAAAAGCCCGCCTTACAGGAGAAACTGTGGCATATTTTACAGAGCCAATTGAAAGATACGGTGAAGGCGCATATCTTACTAAAGGACGGCAGTTATGGCAAGGTCGACAGGCGGGGGAAAGAGCTGTATAACGCGCAGCTTTCATTCTGCAAAGAAGCGAAGGAAGCGGCGAAGGTAAAGGCGGGCACGGTGCATAAGAGGGTGTTCATTCCCAAAACACACCATGATTAAAGGGGTAATGGTATGAAAATATACTTGGCTTCAGCGTCGCCGCGGCGGAAAGAACTGCTGCGGCAGGTGGGGATCTCCTTCAAGGTCGTGCCGAGCACGGTGGAGGAGAAAATCACAAAAGAAAGACCAAACGAGGTGGTGGAGGAGTTGTCCTACCAAAAGGCGGTGGACGTCTGCGGGAAACTGGCCGCGGGGGGAAAGGACGACTTTGTGGTGATCGGCGCGGATACCGTGGTCTCTGCCTGGGGAAAGATATTGGGAAAACCTGCGGACAAGGCGGATGCGGCGCGGATGTTAAAGGACTTGCAGGGCGGCAGCCATCAGGTCTACACGGGCGTGACCATCGCCTGGAAATATCAGGATATGGCACCTATGTATGCGACCTTTTCGGAGTGTACGGACGTGACGATGTATACGATGACGGACGAGGAGATCAAAACCTACGTCGATAGCGGGGAGCCGATGGATAAGGCGGGCGCTTATGCGATTCAGGGACTTTGTGCCGCGCATATTCAGGGGATTTGCGGAGATTATAACAATGTGGTCGGCTTGCCGGTGGGCAGGCTTTGCCAGGAACTTAAGAAGCGTGGGCTTCTGTAACCGTACGAATGGAACGGAAAGTAAATGAGTTATGTAAACTATATGAAAAGGAGGGAAGGGTAAGTGTTTGACGAGGCGGTAGTGCAGTGTTTTTTGGAGAAACAGTTACAGCTCTATCCCGAAAAGGTTGCCGAGACCTACGAGGAGGCGGAAAACTTTCTGGAGGAGTGCATGGCTGTGGTAGTGGATTCCGTCAAGGAAGTGTGGGAGTTTTTCGAGGAAGAAGGCGTCGATCTTGCGGGCGCCGACGAGGAGGAGATCCTGGAGGCGGAGGAAGTATTTGACGTGGGGGATGGGAGATACCTCATTGTAGAAGCGTGAAAAGTACTTCTTAAGACGTCCCACCAGTGGACGGGACGCCAAGAAGTACTAAAGTTTCACGCAGGAGAATGCGTTGCATTCTCCGACTCGTATAATAGTTTACGCATAGTAACAGCAAGCCCATCCTGATCGTTGGTAAGGTCTGTGACAACGTCGGCGTGGGCTTTTACCTTGTCTGCGGCATTTTTCATGGCGATGCCGCAGCCTGCGGCATCCAACATGGAAATGTCGTTGTCCGCATCGCCCGCAGCGTAAGTGTCGGAGACGGAAACGCCCAGATGATCGCAGAGAAAGAGCAGGGCGCTGCCTTTGCCTGCGTCCCAGGGATAGATTTCCAGATACTTGTCGCTGGAATAGATGGTGCGGACCTTATGTTCCGCCCAATCCGCGATTTTTTTACAAAAGGTCTCTAAGGTGTCAAAGTTATGTAAACTAATAGCCAACATTTTACAAGGGTCATCGTTGAGGGCATCCGTAAGCTGCTCGGAAAGCAGCATGGGCAGATGGATTTTTCTGCGGTAGAAACGGATCTCCTCATCGTCTGCGGGGGAGATGATCGCGTCCTGCTCCCCATCCTTTTCTTTGTAGGTCTGGATGTGGAGGGAGAGTGCCTTCGCCTGCTCCTGCAGATAGGAGACCCAGGGGAGAGGAAGCCCTTTTTTTAAGAGGGTGCACTGTCTGTCGCAGTCGTAGATCCGCGTGCCGTTGGAGCCGCTTAAGAAAATGCCGGGCTGATGTAAGCCCGCGTTCTCTTTGATTTCCATCACACTTGCGAGCGGACGCCCTGACGAGAGCACCAGGCGGTTTCCGGCGGCCAAAAATTCGTCCAAAAAGGCCTTTGTGCCGGGAGAAACCTGACTTTCATCGTTAAGGAGCGTATCGTCCAGGTCCGTAAATAAAATCTTCATCTTAGAATGTCCTTTTCCGGGTTCCTCCGTTTCCGGGAGGAAAGATTTCAATAATAGCAGATGTTATATTTTCTCGGCAAGCCGTGCTTTCATCTTCGTGAGAACTTCCTCCGGGACAAACAGCTTTCCGTAGCCGCAGCCTAAGTCAAGTCCCGGTTTGTTTTGGCCGTGAAAGTCCGAACCGCCGCTTAAGAGCAGGTCGTATTGTATGGCAAGTCGCTGCATATCGCGGATATCCTGATTGGTGTAAGTGCTGTAGAAGGCCTCGATTCCCATCAGTCCCGCCGCTTTCAGAGAGCCGGTCAGACCATTCAGTCTGTCGTTTCCCATGTGATAGAGGGGCGGATGGGCCAGAATGGGGATGCCGCCTGCGTCGAGGATCAGCTCGACTGCCTGCACGGGCGTCACTTTTTCCCGGGGAACAAAGTATTTCGTGTGGTCGCCCAGATACTGCGAGAAGGCGTCGTGTCGGCTTTTGACATAGCCTTCCTCAAACAGATAGCTGGCATAGTGTGCCCTGGTGATGACCGAATCGGGATAGCGTGTCCGCAGCTTTTCGTAGGTGATGTCGATGCCTGCGCCCTGCAGGTTTTGGCACATCTTTTGGTTGCGGGTCGTGCGGGAGTCTACAAAGTTCTCTAAGGCCTCCCGAAAGGAAGGGCTGTCGTAAGCGATGTAAAGCCCTACGATATGCACATCCTGCTCCCCGTATTTGGTGGAAAATTCGATGCCCGGCACCACTTCGATGGAAGGCAGGCCCTTTTCCTGCAAGGCGGCGGCATGTAAGAGGGCGTCATCCAGCCCCTCAATGCTGTCGTGATCCGTGACCGCCACGGCAGCAAGCCCCTTTTCGATGGCATAGTCCACCAATTCCGTAGGGGTGTAACTGCCGTCTGATTTACAGGTGTGGGTGTGCAGGTCGACGGCTCTCATTCAGTCATCCTCGGGATTGGCGGTGCTGGTGTAAACGGTACGTTTTCTTGCCATCTCGTCGCTTTCCAGATACTCGTCGTAGGTGGTGATCTTATCGATCAGCGTGCCGTCCGGCAGGATCTCCATAATGCGGTTGGCAGTGGTCTGCACCACCTGGTGGTCGTGGCAGGAGAAAATCTCCACGCCCTTGAATTTCTTCATGCCCTCGTTTAAGGCAGTGATTGCTTCCATGTCGAGGTGGTTCGTGGGTTCGTCGAACAGCAGGCAGTTGGCGCCGCTGATCATCATTTTAGAAAGAAGACAACGCACCTTCTCGCCGCCGGAGAGCACCTTCACCTTCTTTACGCCGTCTTCGCCCGCAAAGAGCATACGGCCTAAGAAACCGCGCACATAGGTCACGTCCTTTACGGGAGAGTAGCCCATCAGCCAGTCGGTGATCGTGTAGTCGTTGTCAAACTCCGCCGTGTTATCCTTCGGGAAATAGGCCTGGGAGGTGGTGACGCCCCATTTGTAGGTGCCTTCGTCCGGTTCGATCTCGCCCATCAAAATCTGCAAGAGGGTGGTCTTAGCCAGTTCGTTGCCGCCCACGAGGGCGATCTTGTCGTCGTGTCCGACAATAAAGGAAATGTTGTCCAGTACCTTTTCACCGTTGACGGTCTTACTAAGGCCCTCCACGGTCAGTACCTCGTTGCCGATCTCGCGCTCGGGACGAAAGTCGATATAAGGATATTTACGGCTGGAAGGACGAATGTCGTCCAGCTCGATTTTTTCCAGAGCGCGCTTTCTGGAAGTCGCCTGCTTGGATTTGCTGGCGTTGGCGGAGAAGCGGGAGATAAATTCCTGTAACTCCTTGATCTGCTCCTCCTTCTTTTTGTTGGCTTCCTTGCGCTGCTTGATGATCAACTGGCTGGATTCGTACCAGAAATCGTAGTTGCCCGCGTAGAGCTGGATCTTGCCGTAGTCGATGTCCGCCGTGTGCGTGCAGACTTTATTCAGGAAATAGCGGTCGTGGGAGACCACGATCACCGTATTCTCAAAATTGATCAAAAATTCTTCCAGCCAGGCGATGGCGTCTAGGTCCAGGTGGTTCGTGGGCTCGTCCAAAAGCAGGATGTCGGGATTGCCAAAGAGCGCCTTGGCCAGCAGCACTTTGACCTTCTCGTTACCGTTTAATTCAGACATCTGCTTGTAGTGCAGATCAGTCTCAACGCCCAGACCGTTTAATAGCATGGCGGCGTTTGACTCCGCGTCCCAGCCGTCCATTTCCGCGAACTCCGCTTCCAGCTCACTGGCGCGGATGCCATCCTCGTCGGAGAAATCTTCCTTGGCGTAGATCGCGTCCTTTTCCTTCATGATCTGGTAGAGGCGCTCATTGCCCATGATGACCGTGTCCATGACGGGGTAAGCGTCGTACTTAAAGTGATCCTGCTCCAAAACGGAGAGCCGCTGGCCGGGTGTGATCGACACGTCGCCGTTCGTGGTCTCCAAAACGCCTGAAAGAATCTTTAAGAAGGTGGACTTTCCCGCGCCATTTGCGCCGATCAGCCCGTAGCAGTTGCCTTCGGTAAATTTGATGTTCACGTCCTCAAAGAGGGCTTTTTTTCCTACGCGTAAGGTTACGTTATTTGCCTGTATCATGTTATATCCTCATATTTTCTGTATTTCTGCGTGTTTCGGTTACTCATATCATTATACACAAAGAACAGGTTTTTGCAATGATAAAGTATTTTCGGCCTTTTGAAACTTTTCCCCGTTCTGATTCGTATTATTACTATAGAGATACTTTTTATAGAAGAAACGGAAACAGACAGCATCTGTATGGAGAGGCAGATCGTGCAGGACGGAGAGGAGCGGATACCATGAGCGGCTTTCTATTCACGCCGATGACGCGGTTTTACGCGGAGGCGTTACAGTATATGAAAAATGCAGGCAGCCAAGCGGCGGACGGTACGGGAAGCGCGGCGGCGGGCAGCGCAGGAAACGCCGCAGGCACAGGCGGTACAGGCAGTTTTGCCGGGACGGTGCAGGAGAAACTTGCGCAGGCGGCAGGCGGTACATCCCGTGTGGGAGAACGTAACGAGCAGGCGGTGCAGGCCATGACCATGGAACAGTATAAGATGTATATTTACCAGAAAATCTCGGGCCTGCCCACCAGCGCGACCCAGAAGTGGGACGCGGTGTCTGTGAATATCTCCGACGAAGGCTTTGCCGCCATGAAGGCCGATCCCGCCTATGAAAAGTGGGTGCTTGACACGCTGCGGCAGGATTTCGCCTTTTACAATCCGTGGAGCGCCTATGCGGGCGGTACTTACAGGGTGCATTATTTTGGCGCTACGAAGGAGGAATATCGGGGCGAGAGTTTCCAAATGGGATTTCGGAACGGAGGCAAGCACACCGATTCCACGAAGAAAAAGAAACAAAAGAGCTTTTGGGAAAAGCGGGCCGAGCGGCACAAGCTGTATATGGATCTGGCCACAAAAGCGTGGTATAAGCGGGAGAATCAGCGGGAATATCAGGAAAAGATCGATCTTGGCAGAAAGGAAGTGAGCAGCGCCAGACTGCGGCAGCAGGCGCTGGAGAGGGCTACGGGAGAGAGGGTTGCGCTGGGCGTAAATACCGACGTGCTCGCCGAGGCAGCCACGGAGCTTTCGCAGAATTACGTATTCTTTAAGATACCGAGCGCGCTGACCAACCCGAAACCGAAGACGGGGAAGTAAAGCTATGGCAGTATTACTGTAAACACGGTTCCGCCGCCGGGACGGTCGGCGACATGGATGGAGCCGTGATGCGATTTTACGATTTCAGCAGCAATTGACAGACCCAGCCCGAAGTGCCCTTTGGCGCTTCGGGATTTTTCTGCTCTGTAAAAGCGGTCAAAGATCTTTTTCTTATCTTCGGCAGGAATGCCTATGCCGGTGTCGGAGACCGTCAGATAAAAGCGGTTCTTTTTATGGGAGAGCGCAAGGTCGATCTGTCCGCCCTCGGGGGTGTAACTGAGCGCATTGTGCAGCAGGATAGAGAGAAGCTGGACGATGCGTTCGGCGTCCGCAGTGCACAGCGGTATGGATTCTTCCGGCAGGGAGACGGAGAAGGAGAGCTTCTTTTCGGCGGCAAGCGGTTCAAAGGCTTCGTAGGTGTTGATGAGCAGCGTGTCCAGTTCCACGGGAGCCGGGTGGCAGGAGAAGCGCTGCGAGTCGGAGGCGCTTAAGGTAAGCATATCATTGACCAAAGAAGTCAAGATATCGCCCTCCTGCCTGATGGTCTCCAGAAAGCGGGTCTGCTTTTCCGGATCCGCGTCCCGACAGCACTCGGCAGCAGAGAGAATGACCGCGAGGGGCGTGCGCAGCTCGTGGGAGGCGGCCGCCACAAATTCCGTCTGCTTCCTGCGGCTTTCGATCACAGGCTGTAACAGCTTCCCGGTAAAGAAAAAGGAAAAGAGGGTCAAAAGAAGGATGGCGGCGATGTCGATCAGGAAAAAGCGCACCCTTTGCCGGGTGATCTGTTCTCTGAGAAAATCCAGGGGAGAGAGCACCAGAAGCTGCAGAGAGGAGGACCCACGGTTCAATTCGATGACACTGATATAAAGCTCGTGCTTTTTTCCCGAAGGATCAAAAGGAAATTCAACGTGATAGCAGGTATTGTAGGGGGTGTCGCCGTATTCCGCGTAAGAGCTGATTTCATAATTGGCCCGATAAGTTTCCAGACAGGCATCCAGCAGCTTACGGGTGTCCGAAGACTCCGAAAGATTGGTGAGGCGATTATATAAGAATGGAATGCCGTTATCCAGCGCATAAAATGTATAACCGCCGCGAGATTCCATCTTGGAGAGCCATTCCATGGAAATGACGGACTGTTGTTCTAAACTGGTGGCGATGGTATTCATATCGTTTTGAAAGGAGCGGTACTGGTTTTCGTACAGTTCCTTTTCAGAGAGATACAGATACAGTATGGACATCACAATGAGGATGGCGGTGGTAATACCGGCGCAAAGCGCCGTCAGATACAGATGTACTTTCCGAAACATAGTTACCTCCATGCCGGAGATGAATGGGACATTACGATAACTCCGTCAGGGAGTATCCGATGCCACGGACGGTTTTGATTGCAAGATTGCTGCCGACGGCCTTTAAGCGTCTGCGCAGAAAATGGATATAGTTGTCCAGATTTCCTTCCTCCACGTCGCTGTCCGGTCCCCAGACTTTTAAGAGCAGGAGATTTCTGGGCAGGGTGGCGCCGCCGCTTTTCAAAAAAGTTTCCAGGAGAGCGGCCTCCCGTTTGGAGAGCGTGCAGCTTCCCGAAGGGCCTGTCAGACGGCACTCCGTGGGAAGCCAGGAAATATCTGTAACAGACAGGGTCTCCTCGTCCAGAAGACGCCGCGGCCTTCTGGTGACACAGCGGATCCTGGCAAAAAGTTCCTCCTGCGCAAAGGGTTTGACCAGATAGTCGTCTGCGCCCAGATCCAGCCCTTCCACCTTGTCGGTAAGGGTGCCAAGGGCGGTGATCAGGATCACCGGGGTAGCGATGCCCTTTTGACGGAGCAGGGCAAGCACTTCGGTGCCCTGCATGCCGGGCAGCATGCGGTCCAATAGGATGACATCATAAATGTTCTGTTCTCCGTAGAATAAAGCATCCGTCCCGTCAAAACAGGCATCCACGATAAAGCCTGCCTGTGTCAGGCCGTAAACCAGCGTTTCATTCAGTTTTTCATCGTCTTCAGCCAGTAGGATACGCATGGTGGTTCCTTCCTTTTCGCAGTACCAGCTCGAAAATCCTGCGGATTTCCTTGCTGTCGGGCTTCGCCCTATACATCCATAATCTGAAAAAAGTGTCAGAAAACTGCCATTTTTTCATTTTATGTCTGCGCACTGCTCATATTCTATCATATATTTATCTAAAAAACTTCTAAACTCTTTTCTTTTTTTATTTTAGATTGTATAATCTAATTTGGGAGGAAGCGCAGTGAGACAGGAAATCGATAAGAAAGCGTTTACCATAAAGTTTGACGAACAGACACTGCCCATAATTGAGCAGATTTCAGAGGGGATGCCCGGCGGATTTTTTATTTACCACGCGGACGGGGGCGAGGAGCTGATCCATATCAACGGCGCCATGCTGCGGATCTTCGGTTGTAAGACGCTGGAGGAGTTTAAAGAGCTGACGGGATATACCTTTCAGGGAATCGTTCATCCGTCGGATCTGGACAGGGTGGAGGAGAGTATCAAAACGCAGATCGCGCGTGGCGGCAATGAACTGGACTATGTGGAGTATCGCATCGTGCGCAGGGACGGCACCGTGCGCTGGGTGGAGGATTACGGACATTTTGTCCGCACGCAGGCTTACGGCGATCTCTTTTACGTATTTATTGAGGATGCAACCGAGCGGATCGAAAAGCGGATGGCCGAGCTTGAGCGGGTGAACGAAGCGCTCTACGGCGCGCAGCTGCGGGAGGATTACTTTAAAAGGGCGCTTCTTCACGAGGCGGTCTCTTTTGTGGAGGTCAATTTGACAAGGGATGAGTTTGTATCTGCCTCCATGCTGAACGCGGAGGGCGAGGTGCAGAATCTTTTTACCTTCATGGGAATCAAACCGTTTGAGAAATATACGGATTTTGTAGCTTTTTGGGCAGATTTCATGGAGGCTGGTGATTTGGACGATTACCATCGGTTTTTTGATATTGCACGGTTGATCCGCTGTTATGAGGAAGGAGAGCGGGAACAGGCCTACGACAGCTGGGTCACGGATATGTACGGCAGGAAGCGTCTGAGCCACTATACCTTCTTTTTGGAGAAAAACGGGCATACGGGTGATGTGATCGCCCTCTCCGTGTCGAGAGATATTACGGAGCAGGTAGAGAGGCAGTCTCTCTTAAAATCCGCACTCAGACAGGCGGAGACGGAGCGGCTTACGAGAAATACCTTTTTTGCCAATATGTCTCATGACATCAGAACACCGTTAAATGCTATTATAGGGTACGCAGAGCTTTTGAAGGGCTGTGTGGGAGATCCGGGGAAGGTCGGAGAGTGCATTGAGAAGATTCACTATTCCGGGGAGGAGCTGCTGGCGGTCTTTAATGAATTCCTGCGGGATAATCTCAATGAGCCTTCCAGAGCGGAACTGACGGAGCGGGAATATCATCTGGGAGAACTGCTGAAGGAGGTTGAAAAAAACGCGCAGCGGCCTATCAAAGCAAAGCAAATACAGTTTAAATTGGACAAGTCGGAGATCATGCACTTCTCGGTGGAAGTCGATTACATCAGACTGCGTGAGATCTTAAACCAGCTGCTTGACAATGCGGTCAAGTATACGCCTTCCGGTGGACAGGTGAGCCTGACGGTAAAGGAGAGTAAGAGCAGTAAGAAGAACTGCGGACTTTACCGGTTCGTGATTTCAGATACCGGCTGCGGGATTGCGCAGGAACAGCTGGAGGCAATTTTCCAGCCTGACAGGCAGGAGAAGAACGCGGTGTATAACGGGATGCCGGGGGCAGGCCTTGCGGTGGTGAGAAGCTATGTGCAGACCATGGGCGGCACCGTTGAGGTGGAGAGCAAAGTCGGAGAAGGCAGTACCTTTACGGTAAGCCTTCCCATCAAATATCCCATGAACGGTTCCTTTATGGAGCAGGAGGAAACAGTCTGCGGCCCGCCGGAGAGCGAAGGCAGCAGAGGCTGTATTCTTTTGGTGGAGGATAACGGTCTGGACCGGGATATGGAAGCTGAGCTTTTGAAAAACATGGGCTACCGTGTGGAGACGGCCTGTGACGGGGTGAGTGCCTACGAGCTTTTGAAAGAAGCAGAACCCGGAAGATACGCCATGGTTTTGATGGACATCCAGATGCCGGGAATGGACGGATACGAGACGGCGGCAGCGATCCGCCGACTGGAAAAGGAAGCGGTTTCTGATATACCGATCATTGCGCTTTCTTCTGATGCGCTGGAGGAAGACAGACAAAAATCATTGCGGTCAGGCATGAACGAGCATTTTACCAAACCTGTCGATCTTGATGTAATGCAGACAGTGATCAATAAAATTTTAGAGGGCAAGAACCATGACTAACACGACCAAAAAGAAAGCAATTCGAAATGTTATTTTTTCTCTGCCCATGCTGGTGATCGTCTTTATCTTATTTAGTGTCTATACCATGCAGAATAAGGAGAGGATTGCCGAGCAGAATAAAAACTACGCAGAGGATTCCATGCGTCAGACGGCACAGCAGATTTCCGATCGGTTTGAGAACGGTCTGAGTATTATCAACACCTATGCCTACTTCTTCGAGACCTATCTGCAGGAAAGCGGTGTTACGTCGGAAACGCTTCAAGGGATTGAGAAGACTTCCGTTTTTGATACGGTACGATTTACGGATGCCGACGGTATTACGCATCTGTCTGACGGCAGGACGGTAAATTCTTCTGACCGTGAGTATTATAAGCGCGGTATGGAGGGAGAGAGCGGGATCGTGGCCGTTTTTGACGAGCGGCTGGCAGATGAAGAAAAGAGGATCATGTTTTATGCGCCCGTGCGGCAGGACGGAGAGATCATAGGGATCATTCGGGGCTCCTATGTGGCGGAACAGTGCCTGAAGGAAATTTTGAGCACTACCTATTTCGGAGAACCCTCTACCCTCTGGCTCTGTATGCCGGACGGAAGGGTGATTGCAAGTTCTGACAATCTGGACTATGGCGAGAATCGTCTTACCGACATACTGGAGACACAATGGCAGCTTAGCAGTCAGACGCTGAATGCAGTGGAGAATATTTTAAACAACGGCGGGGAGGGTGCCTTTATCTGTGACGAGAGCGATAAGGTGGATAATCTCTGCGTCGTTTATCTTCCTGACAGCAAGTATGTGCTGGTGCAGGCGTTCCCGCCTGAAGTGACAAAAAATATGATTAGCAGGGCAAACGCGGCGGGCATCGGTCTGGAGATCGCGTTGATCATTCTGTTTGCCATTTACTTTGTCAGTGTGATCGTTAATTCCATGAAAAAACGCAGAGAGTTGGAGGGGGAAAACCGCCAGATCAATTATGTCCTCAAAGGATTGAATACGCTCTTTTCTTCCAAATATCTGACGGTGGATCTGGAGACCGGTATCTATTCTTATACCAACGAGGTAAAGCTCTCGGACAATCAGGCACTGCGGGAGGGCACTTACGGGGACATTGTCGAGAAGCACAGTCAGGAAATCATCGGCGAGGAGGCACAGGAAGAATTCAGACAGACGCTGCGTCCGGAATCCATCATGGAAAAGCTGGCCGATCAGGATACCTTTACCTATGAGTGCCATGTGATGCGTGACGGACAGGAAGCCTGGGAGCAGATGACCGTTGTCTGCATTGAGCGCAAAGACGGACTGGCTGTCAAAATGCTGTATCTGCGTCAGGACATTTCCGAGATGAAGCTGCGTGAGCAGAAGCAGGAAGAAGAGATGGCGCTGATGAACCGCAAGGAATTACAGTATCGCATCGCCATTACCTCTAATGCATTCAGTTCTTTTGAGTGTAATCTGACCCGTGATCTGATCGATCAGGATATCGTGCGTGAAAATGAGGAGGGAGAACAGATCTCCCTGCTGGAAAAGGCGGGGCTGCAGGCACCGTGTAAGGCTTCGGCATGTTTTGAGAAATGGAAGTCATTTGTTCTGTCAGAATCGCTTGAAGACTACAGCCGTGTGGTGAACGTTGCCTATTTGCTGCACTGTTTTGAAAAAGGTGAAGTGGAAGTAGACGTGGATTACTGGAACAGCGCGGATGACGGCGTCAACCGGGTCTGCATGCGTCAGACCTTTATCATGACGCAGGATGATATGAGCGGTGATGTGATCGCTCTGGTCGTTACCAGGGATATCACGGAGCAGGTGATCAAGCAGAAAGAGCAGACGGAGGCGCTGCAGGATGCTCTGATGCACGCAAGACAGGCCAATGAGGCGAAGACGACCTTCCTTTCCAATATGAGTCACGATATCCGTACGCCGATGAATGCCATCATCGGATTTGCCACCATCGCAGCCAGCAGGATCGACAACAAGGAGCAGGTAAAGGAATGCCTGCAGAAAGTACTTTCTTCGAGTAACCATCTGCTCAGCCTGATCAACGATATTCTGGATATGAGCCGTATTGAGAGCGGCAAGATGCAGATTCATGAGCAGGAATGCAATATTTCCGAGCTGATGCATAACCTTGTCAATATTATCCAGCCGCAGGTGAAGGCAAAGCAGCTGGAACTGTTTATCGATACCTTTGATGTAGTCAATGAGGATGTGGTCACGGATCCGTTAAAGCTCAACCAGATCTTTATCAATCTCATGAGCAATGCGGTGAAGTATACGCCGGCCGGCGGCATGATCACCTTCCGTATCATGCAGCACACCACCTTTAAGCATGGGTGGGGCGATTATGTGTTCGTGATCAAAGATAACGGCATCGGCATGTCGGAAGAATTTGTCAAGCATGTGTTTGAGCCGTTTGAGAGAGAGTCCACAACGACGAGAAGCGGTATTCAGGGTACGGGTCTTGGAATGGCGATCACCAAGAATATCGTGGAGATGATGAACGGTACGGTGACGGTTGAGAGCGAAGTGGGTAAGGGAAGTACCTTTACCGTGAATCTCAGCCTGAAACTGCAGGATGTGGAAAAGAACGCGGAGCAGATCAAGGAACTGGAGGGCCTGCGCGCTCTGGTGGTGGACGACGATTTCAATATCTGTGACAGCGTAAGTAAGATGTTAAAGACCATTGGCATGCGTGCAGAGTGGACCACTTCCGGCAAGGAGGCCGTATACCGGGCCAGAGGCGCTCGCGATGAGGGGGATTCCTATCATACCTATATCATTGACTGGCAGATGCCGGAGACCAGCGGCATTGAGACGGCAAGAAGGATCCGAAAGGCAGTTGGAGAGGGGTCGCCGATCATTATCCTCACAGCTTACGACTGGACGGATATCGAGGAAGATGCGAAGGCGGCGGGAGTCACCGCGTTTTGCGCGAAGCCGCTGTTTATGTCGGATTTAAAGGCTGCGCTTCTGGCGGCCAACAGTAAGACGACCAAAGAGGAAGAAGGCGGGGCTGTCTGGCAGGCGGAAGACTTTGGCGGCAAGCGGGTTCTTCTGGTGGAAGATATCGAAATGAACCGCGAAATCGCGGAGGTGATCCTCACAGAGAGCGGGTTTGTCGTGGAGTCCGCTCCGGATGGAACAGATGCCGTGGATATGGTGAAACGGTCGGAGGAAGGCTATTATGATGTTGTGCTGATGGATGTACAAATGCCCATTATGAACGGCTACGAGGCGACGAGGACCATTCGCTCTCTGCCCAGAGAAGACGTTAAGACACTGCCGATCATTGCCATGACGGCGAACGCATTGGAGGAAGATAAGGAAGCAGCTTTAAAGAGCGGTATGAACGATCACGTGGCGAAGCCGATCGATATCGAACTGCTGATGGATGTGCTGAGTAAGTATCTGAAGCAATCATAATGCGGGTTTAAGGAGAAAATCGACCGGAAAGAAAGTTATGTAAACTAAGAAGGTTATTTTCGTCAAAAAAGATGTTAATTATGTCGGAAGGAGTACCGGCAGTCGGTTTTGGTATAAAATCTTTTTGGGAATGCGAAAATGGACTAAAGGAAGGTACGTAAGAATGACGAAGACGATGAAGGGCAGATTGACTGTCAGTGTGATCTGTATTGTTGCGGCGAGTATCCTATTGACCACGATTGGGATCGTGATGATTGCGGGAAACCGTATGATGACGGAACAGAAGGATATTTTACAGCTTCACGCGGATAAGTACGCGGAGGAGATCAATACCTGGATCGAGAATGAAAAAATGCTGGCAACGGGAACGGCGGACAGCATTGAGGCAGCGGGTATCCTGGATACAGAGTTTTTGCAGTCGGTCGTGGATGTCCATGCAAAAGGGAGAGATGAACTTTTGAACCTCTACTGCGGCACGAAGGACAGCGCCTTTATTCAGTCGAACAGGGAAGCGGGGATACCGGATGGCTACGATCCCGTACAGCGCGGCTGGTATCAGCAGGCAGGCGCGGCAGGAGAGACCATTGTGACAGATCCTTACTGGGATGTGCTGACAGGACAGATGTGTACGACGGTCGCATCACCCGTATACATAGACGGTACGCTGGCGGCGGTGATCGGTCTGGATGTGACGCTGGGTACAGTGACCGATTTGACCGGGAGCATCAATTACGCGGAAGGAGTATACGGCTTCCTTTCCGACAGCAGCGGGCAGTATGTGGCCCACAAAAATAAAGAATTTGAGCCCACTGAGGAGACGGCGGTGGCGGTGCTTACGATCATGCCTGCCCTGAAAGGCCTGATTGAAGGGAATGAAAAAGTCATTATCAAGGCGACGGACTACGACGGGACCTCGTGCTATTTTGCGGCGTCTCAGATCTTGGGAAGCAGCTGGAAACTCGGCGTGGCATGTCCTACTTCCCATGTATGGGGGTCTTTGGTGACGATGATCCTTGTGGCTTTCGTGACGGCACTTGTACTCATTGCGCTGGTGGCGGTGTTTATGGCGGGGCTGATTGGCAGGACGCTCGCCCCGGTCAAGATGTTAAAGCAGTTTGCCTCCGGTGATTTTTCGGAGAATCCGGCGGCGGAAGAAGGCATCCCCACGCAGTATAAGGATGAGACGGAGCAGATTCAGAAGGCGACGGTCGAGGTCAGACAGCAGATACGAAATATTATCTTAAGTACTAAGGATGAGGCGGAGAGCATCAACGATATCGCAGAAGGTACTTCCGCCAAGATGAATGTGCTGAGCGGCGATATTTCCTTTATGACGGAAACGGCGGGGCAGGTCATGAGACAGACTGCCGAGGCAAAGGAGCTGGCGGAGCGGATTCAGCAAACAGGAGAAGAATTGGGCAGGGCCATTGGGACTGTGGCAAAGAAGGCGGAAGAAGCAGCAGATCAGTCCGGTGATATCATGGAGCGTGCGGGCAGGCAGCATGAGGCGTCGAAGAAATCAGCGCAAGAGGCTGTGTCGCTTTGCGGTTCAACGATGGAAGAACTGGGGGAAGCCATAAAAGGAAGCCAGAAGGTAAAGGAGATCGATACCTTGACAGAGGAGATCCTTGCCATCAGTTCCCAGACAAATCTTTTGGCACTGAATGCTTCCATAGAAGCAGCGAGGGCAGGAGAAGCGGGCCGCGGCTTTGCTGTGGTGGCGGATGAGATCAGGGAGCTTGCCGATCATTCCAAGAATGCGGTGGATCAGATCCGCAAGGTGACGGAAGACGTGGTACACAGCGTGGCCTTCCTTTCGCAAAGCGCGGAAAAACTGCTGGTTTTTATGAATGAAAAGGTGATGAAGGACTATCAGGGCATGACAGAGCTGGCAGGTATGTATGAGAAAGATGCCGCTTTCTATAGTGATATTTCCAGTGAACTCGGCGCGTCTTCCCAGGAAATGACTGCCAATATGGAAGGCATCAATGATTCTCTTGCGTCGATTACCGAATTGGTGGCAGAGATCGCGGAGTTTATGAATCAGATGGAAACTTCTGCCGTGACTTCCAATGAAAGCTCTCAGGCAGTGTTGTCCCAGATGGCGGAGCTGTCGGGGTTGAGCGAACAGTTGAAGGAGACGGTGGCATCCTTTAAGGTGTAGGGCGTGTTCTAACATAAAATGATGTTGGGTGAAAAAGGGAAAATCAAAAAGAGTCTGCAAGATGTGAGGTGATCACAGCTTGCAGACTCTTTTTAGCGGTCTGGAAAAGGATATTTGGTGGGTGTGCCCCTTCCCACATTTCTTTTGACCCAAAGGGTGCGTAGCAGCACGATCTCTACTTCAAATATCCTATTCTAATGATATATCTATTAAAGCTGAATTTCTTAATCCGCTTTGATCTTTATCCAATGCCAATTTTGATACTACATTTATGTTTGTATTTGGTAACTTCAGTATCATAAATACCATATTATCGTTTTTACAGTCTTTTATAATATAATCCGGGTTTTGCACGCATTGCGCGCCAGATTGTTCAAATAATTCATAATCAAAAAGGTGCCGCAAGAAAACCTTAAGAATCTTTAGAGGCAGTTTAGAGAAAACTGTGATACGATGCAAAGTGTCGACAAACAAAAATTGCAGTAAAATGCGCACACCAACCAAAAATCATACCATTATAGGAGTGTTTTGACGCGGATGTCGAAAAACGATTCGGAACGGAGGACAAAAGAAAAATGAGCAAAAATAAGGAAAGAAATACCAATCAGGGCGTCGCGATTGCGCTGGGACTGGCGATGCTTCTGGGAATCACAGGCTGCGCGGAGAAGGAGACAGAGCCGCCGCAGGAGGATGTTTCGGCGGAAGCTGACGCGAAGGAAGGTGATTCGGCGACGGATGATACGCAGAATGATGACGATTCGAAGGATTCACAGGATGGTGAGGATGGAGAAGAAGCACCGCAGACGCAGGCAGATGATGGGACACAGGAGGATGCGCAGGCTGGAGCGGATGCTACGGGGGTATCAGAACTGACGGATAGCGGCGCGGGGGAATCAGGCGGACAGACCATCGACTTCACAGAAGGGGCGGAGCATCTTGGCGGCAAGATCCAGAGTCTTACTGCCGACGGCATGATGTTTGCGCATACCTCTCTGGTAGAAGACGGAAGAGTTACCTTGCTGGATGTTGAGGACGCGGAAAAGATTGAGGTGAAATATACGGCGGATACGAAGGTAGAACACTGGATCATTCAGGGCGGCGGCGCAGGAATCGACATGCAGGATGCCGCCTTCTCCGACCTGCAAGAGGGCATGGGCGTGGAGCTGGAAGGTTATTATGACGGCGAGACCTTTGTGGCAACGAAGGTCATCATGGAGGATTATGAGTAACCGCTGTCCCAGCTTTTGCTTCAACGCAGAAATTCATAAAAAAGTATTTGATATTTTATGAAGGGGGCTTCACAAATTCTTAAAGGTTATTAGAGATTATTTAGAGATTGATCTGATATGATAAGAGGGGAAATACTATGGCAATCATACAAAAGAACGGTTTACGACAGAAGAAAGCAGGTCTGCGAAAAGCGGACAGAAACAAAGCAGGAAGAGGAATAACGATTGTGGCGTGTATTCTAATGCTGGCAATTACGGCGGCAGGATGCGGGAAGGTGGAGAAACCGATTCCGATTGATTTGTCTGCGGGGAATATGGAGGAACTGCAAGGCGAAAATGCAGGGGGCGCGGAAGACGATGCGATAAACGACGCGACAAAGGAAGTGGAGCAGGACAGCGCACAGGGCAATAGTGAACAGAATGCGCAGTCTGTAGGAAGCACACAGCTTGAAGGTGATGTGCGGAGCGTAGAGGCGGACAGCTTCGTCATCTGCAAGAATGAGACATGGGAAGAAGATGGTTACAGTTATGGTATTTGTCCTGCGCCGGGATATGAGGATGAAAGTGATCTGCTCACAATACATACGACAAAAGATTGCGATTACCAATATAAGACGGTAAAAAACGGCGGTATGAATCCGGAGGATGTCTCGACCAGAGAGGGGAGTTTTGCGGATGTCAAGGAAGGACTGGCGGTGACCATTCAGGGAAGCTGGCAGGAGGACGGGCGTTTTCTGGCGGACAGTGTGGTATTGATGGAGTTTGTATGATTATGCTGTTTACGCAATTGAGTTAATGTTGAGATGCGTTTCGCAATTCACAATATCTGAAAAGCAGAAGTAGAAAAAGGAGTGTGTAGAAATATGACTTTAGAAAGAGAGAAAAATAGAAACAGAAAGAGCGGAAACAGCAGAAAGCTGCTCGCGCTCTGCCTGATACTGGCGATGCTTACAGCCGTCCTCGGCGGCTGCGGAAACGGCGGCACAGCCTCTCAGACAGGTGGGCAGGGCACAGCTGCGGGAGATGGCACGGGATCGCAGAATGGAAGCGGACAGTCTGATGACAGCAAGCAATCAGGCGGTTCCGGCAATGAGGCCGCTGCCATGGGACGTTACGTGGAGACGGCGGTGGAGCTTGCGGAAAAGGCTTCCTATCCCCTGAACATCGCAGAACTGGCGGACGGACGATTGGTGATCCTGGACGGCATGGCGGGGCAGCTGATCTCAGCGGACGGCGGAGAGACCTGGGAGACAGCTGCGATTCCCGGGATCGACGATATGAAGAAGTTCTCGGAGGAAAATTATATCCACAGCATGGCGGCGGCCCTGGACGGCACGGTGGCTGTGGTTTACTCCAAGAACGGGCAGTATGAGGAAATCGGCACTTTTGACCCCTCGCTCCATGTGGCGAAGGCGGACGGCACGGTGCAAACGCTAGATACCCTGCCGGTATCGGCAGATGACAGCTATGTTTACAATATTTATTATTCTTCGGAGGGAGAGCTGTTCGCAACCGTGATCGGTACAGGTGCGCTCTATCAGATCAATGTGGAGAGCGGGACGCTGAAAAAGGTCCTGACGATGGAGGGGCGGCCGGATCTGGTGAGGATTGTGGGCGATCATATTTACTTTCTTACTTCAGGCGAGGGAATTCTCATCTATGACCGCAAAGAAGAAAAATGGGTGGAGGACAGCGTCCTTGCCGATTTTATGGAAGAAAATTATATGGGGCAGTATTTTACCGGCGGCGGCTATACGGCGTATATGGCGCCCGGTGAGGACGGTGTGCTTTATATCGCGGGAAAAGGCGGGCTCTACCGCCATGTGGTCGGCGGCAGCGCTATGGAGTTAGTGATTGACGGGGCACTGACCAGTTTCAGCAATCCGTCCATGAGCATCCAGGCATTTACGGCCTGCGGCGAAAATGCGTTCGCCGTGCTCTTTCCTGGCAAGGTCGCGCTTTACCGTTATGATCCCGATGTGCCCGCAGTGCCCGAGAATATGATAACGGTTTATTCTTTGCAGGAGCAGGATGTGGTGCGACAGGCGATCGCGCAGTTCCAGACGGAGAACGCAGATGTTTTCGTGCGCTACGAGGTGGGGATCAGCGGCGCGGACGCCAAGGCGAGGGAGGATGCGGTCAAGAAATTGAATACCGAGCTGATGGCGGGCAAAGGGCCCGATGTCATTATCCTTGATGATCTTCCCGTAAACTCCTATGAAGAGAAAGGTATCTTAAAGGACTTAAAGCCCCACATCGACAGTCTGACGGGAGATGCGGCTCTGCTTCCGAATATCGTGGAGGCCTTCAACCATGGGGGCAGTGTGTACATGATGCCTGTCACGTTTTCGGTGCCGATGGTGATCGGCAGAAAAGATGTGATCGGAGGCATTACAGATTACGCTTCTCTGGCTGATGCGGTGGATCAGGTGAAAGCGGAAAAACCCGGTGCGAAGGTCTGCAGTTACTTTTCCGAGGAAGCGGCAGTGAGATGGCTTTTGCCGGTGGCGGCGCCCGCTTTTATGGAGGAATCGGGAACTATCAACAAAGAGGCGTTTTCGCAGTACCTGTCTTTGACGGAGCGGATGTATCAGGCGTCTCTGGAGGGCATCTCTGATTTCGCGAAGGAATCCATGGGATGGCAGAAGGAAAATTATCAGGCGGGCGGCTATGCGTATGACAATTTTAACAGTGTGGGGAATGACTATGCTGACTTCCTGCTGCAGGATATGGAACTGAATATGGGAATGTTAAAGAATGTCAGCGGGTATCGTGGCGGACTTTCCTTGAAGTACAAGGAAGGCTTCGAGGATGTGGCGATGAAATCCTTTGACGGGATGTGCGCGGGTGCGTTTGAACCGTCGGCGCTGGTGGGGATTTCCGCGGCATCGACAAATCAGGAGCAGGCGGAGAAATTTTTTGACATCATCATGGGAACTGAGGTGCAGAGCCTTCTCTATGAAGGGTTTATGGTGAATCAGGCGGCATTAAAAAACCAGATGAGTCCGCAGTGGGGTGTTTTAGATGCGGGCTATGATGTGGACTATGGAGAACCGGCAAATTCCGTGGGCGGCAGTTATGGAGACGGCAGGGAGTTTGTGATGGATATTTATATGCCGACAAAGGAGGAATATCAGACGCTCTACGATCTTTGCTGCAAGGTGAAGACGCCCTATGTGGTCGATCCCGTGGTGGAGAGCGCGGTGGTTGAGGCGGGCGGACGGTATCTGGCGGGGCATAAGACGCTGGAGGAGACGGTCGAGGCGGTGGTCGCGAAGGTGGAGATCTATATGGCGGAGTAAGCAAGACGAAAAGAAAGGATAGTACAAAAACATGATTTTATATAGAAATAATAAGAAAAAGGGCAGAAATAGCAAAAAGCTGCTTGCGGTCTGTCTCGTACTTACCATGTTAGCGGGGATCCTCGGCGGCTGCGGCAAGGGCGACGTGAAAACGCCGACAGTGGAACAGGGAACAGCAGCAGATGGCAGTGCGGGCACGCAGGGCAGTGCAGGACAGTCTGACGGCGTAACGCAGGCGGATGATGAAGATGCAGAGGACGGTCCTGCCGCTATGGGACGTTATGTGGAGACGGCGGTGGATATTTCGGAGCAGGTGGGCAATGCCCACGGGATCACGCTGCTTGCGGACGGAAGACTTTTGATTCCGGAGGAAAAGACGGGTATGCTGATCTCCGCGGACGGCGGAGAGACTTGGGAGGCAAAGCCGATTCCGGGTATTGACAGCATGGCGGCATTTATAAAAGATAATTATATTTTCGATATGGCGGCGGCTCCCGACGGTACGGTTGCCGTGCTCTATGTGAAGAATGGAGAGTATGATAAGACAGGTACGTTTACCCCGCTGCTCCATGTGGGGAAGGCGGACGGGACGGTGCAGACGCTCGATTCGCTGCCACTCCAGGCGGAAGATGTATTTGTCAAAAAAATTTTTTATTCTCCGGAAGGAGATCTTTTCGCCACGGTGAGCGGCGCGGGTACCGTCTATGGGATCGATGTGGAGAGCGGGACACTGACCAAAGTGGTGACGCTTGAGCGAAGTCCCGATTTGATCAAGTTTCAAGGGAAATATCTGTTCTTTCTGACTTCCGGGGATGGGGTCGTGATTTGGGACAGTGAGGAAGAAACGTTTGTGGAGGACAGCGTCCTGGCAGATTTTATGACGGAAAATTATTTGAACGATTATTATGCAGACTACACCTATACGGTCTATATGACACCGGGCGAGGAGGGCGTTCTTTATATTGCGGGGAAAGGCGGGCTTTACCGCCATGTGATCGGCGGCAGCGCCATGGAGCAGATCATCGACGGAGCGCTTTCCAGTTTCAGCAATCCTTCCATGGAAATGATGGGGGTCGCATCCTACGGCGAGAATGAGTTTGCGGTGCTGTTTACCACCGGCAAGGTGGCGCTTTACCAATATGACCCTGATGTGCCGACGGTGCCTGAGAATCTGGTGTCGGTGTATTCCCTGCGGGAGCAGGATGTGGTGCGGCAGGCCATTGCGCAGTTTCAGGCGGAGAATCCGGATATCTTTGTGCGCTATGAGGTGGGACTTAGCGGCATGGATGCCAAGGCAAGAGAGGATGCGATCAAGAAATTAAATACGGAGCTGATGGCAGGAAAGGGTCCCGATGTGATCATTCTCGATGAGCTTCCCGTGAAGTCTTACGAGGAGAAGGGTATCTTGAAAGATTTAAAGCCTACCGTTGACAGTTTTACGGGGGACGCAGCGCTCCTTCCCAATATCGTAGAGGCCTTCACCCATGGGGGCAGCGTGTACATGATGCCTGTCACTTTTTCGCTTCCCATGGTGGCGGGCAGACAGGAGGATCTTGCGGGCATTACGGACTTTGCCTCTCTGGCGGCTGCGGCGGAGCAGATCAAGGCCGAAAAGCCGGAGGCGGAGATCGGCAGATTTTTTTGTGAGGAAGCGACGATGCGATGGTTTTTGCCTGTTGCCGCTACGGCTTTTGTGGAGGAGTCGGGCGGCATCAATGAGGCGAAACTTACAGAATATCTTAACCTGACAAACAGTCTTTATCAGACTGCGGTGGAAGGAATCGCGGATTATACCAAAGAGACTTACGGACGGCAGAAAGAAAGTTATGCGAAGGGAGAATACGGTTATTGGCATTTCAATAGCATCGCTCAGCAGTCGGACGATTTCTTCTTAAGTGATATGGAACTGGCAATCGGGATGTTGGAGGACGTTTACGGGTATCAGGAGATGCTTTCCCTGAAATATTGCGAAGGGCTGGAAGATGTGGAAATGAAGTCCTTTGACGGCATGAGCGGGGGCGTGTTTGAGCCGGCTGTCCTGGTGGGACTGAATGCTTCCGGCAAACATCAGGAGGATGCGGAGCGCTTCTTTGCGGTTATGATGGGGTATGAGGTGCAAAATCTCCTCTACAGCGGGTTTACGGTGAATGAGAAGGCCCTGAAAGACCGACTCAGTCCGCAGTGGCAGATCTTTCAGAATGCCGATATGGATATGGATTATGGCGAAGTTTGCAGCAGCATTGGCGGCACGACAGGGGACGGCCGGGAATGGTATCTGGAGATTCACATGCCCTTGAAGGAGGAGTTTGAGGAGCTTTACAAGCTTTGCAGCAGCGTAAAGACGCCTTATTTGAAGGACCCTGTGGTGGAAAGCGCGGTGATCGAGAGCGGCGGACTGTATCTGGCGGGGCAGCTTTCTGAGGAGGAGGCCGTGCGCAAGATCATGGCGAAGGTGGAGATCTATATGGCGGAGTAACAATGCGAAAAGAACTTCTAAAGACGTCCCGCCATTGGACGGGACGCCAAGAAGTTCTATGTTTCGCATGGGAGAATGCTTGAAAAGCGAGCATTCTCCGCAGAGATTGCGAACCTTTTTCTCGGTAGTGGACTCTATACAATAGTATCATCATCGCAGATACGAATAATTGAGTATGGAGGAAAGTGAAAATGCACAACAACCGGAGGAAACGGGGAAAAGACTTTAAACGGGCGGCAGCGGTTTGGCTGGCAGGCGTGATGGCTGTGTCTTTGATGGGATGCGGCAAGGCCGGGGGCGGAAAGAGCGACGGCGATGCGTCCAACCCGGGGGATGTGTCAGGTGAAAACGCGGCGATGGGCCGCTATATGGAGACGATAACGGATGTGGATACCGGAGCGATCATGGATCTGCAGAAACTTGCAGACGGTAAGCTGGTTCTTTTGGAAAATGGCTCAGAGGGACGGTTTTGCTCTGCGGACGGCGGCAAGACTTGGGAGCCGGATGCGCTGCCGGGGTGGTTTGACTTTATCATGGAAAATGGGATCTGCGATATGAAAGCGGCTCCCGACGGCAGCGTGGCGGTGTTGTATCGCAGTTATGGCAGTAGAGACGATTACGAGAGCGTGGAAGATATGATCAATAACGGGGAGCAAGGGACCGGGGTTTGGCTGATTCCTGCGCAGGGAGAGAAGGAGAAAATCACCATCCCTGCCGCCGACGAGGAACTGGTGAAATGCCTGTGCTTTTCCGAGGATGGCAGCAGGCTGTTTGCGGGAACATCACAGCAGAGGATCTATGAGATCGACAGGGAGGCAGGAACGGCGAGACTGTTTATGACGACAGATATCAAACCGGATGTATTCTGTGTCTGGGAAAATTACCTGGCGGTCAAAAATGAGCAGGACGGCGTGGCTATTTATCAGTTGGATACACAGGAACGGATTGAGGACGATGTGATCACAGATTTTGTAAAGGAAAACTGTGAGACCAACGTGAAGATAGCGGAGTCCACCTACAGTATTTTTCCTGCCGATAAAGAAGAGGTTTATCTGGTCTGCAGCAAGGGGGTATACCGTCATACGGTTGGAGGCGGCGACATGGAGCAGGTGATCAACGGCAGCCTGTGCAGCTTTACCGATCCCATGAAGCATGTGGCGAAGATGATCAGGACGGGAGAAGAAGGATTTATGACGGCATTTTCTGAAAAAACACTGTCGTTCTTTGTCTATGATCCCAATATCTCCGCCATGCCTTCCCAGTCACTGACCGCTTACAGCCTGACGGAGAACGATATCCTGCGGCAGGCGATCATCCGCTATCAGGGAGCGAATCCTGACATCTATGTGGAATACAAGGTGGGGATGGATGAGGAAAGCGGCATGACCAGAGAGGATGCGGTGAAGAAGCTGAATACGGAGATCATGGCGGGCAAGGGACCGGACTTCCTGCTCTTGGACGGGCTGCCCGCGGATTCTTATGTGGAAAAGGGGATGCTTGCTGACCTGACGCCCTGTCTGGCGGAACTGGAAAAGGAGGAAAAGATTCTTCCGAATATCAAGAAGAGTTTTACGACAGACGAAAAAATTTATATGATACCGGCAGCAGTGACGATATCTATGTATATGGCAGACAAAGATAATATGACAAATGTGTCAGATCTTTCTTCTCTGGCGAGTATGTTTGAGAAACTTAGAAGCGGGCACCCGGGGGAAGGGATCATGCAGACTTACAGTGAGGAAATGCTGTTGAATGCTCTGATGCCTGTGTCTGCGCCGCTTTGGATCAAGGAGGCGGGGGAGCTCAATGTGGAGGAGATGAAAAACTATCTGCAGCAGACAAAACGGATCTATGATGCCTGTATAGACGGGTTGAATGAGGAGGTTTTGCAGCGGTATCAGGACCTGGCGGAAAACGGAGTGAATGCCAGCAGTAAGATCATCGCTGACAGCGACTTGCAGGATGGCGGCTTGCAGCTTGTGATCGGCAATGAGAAAGTGACTTTGGGAGAGCTGAAAAATGCTTATAATTATTCAATTATGCAATCGGTCACGAAGTCGGAAAACGGGGAATACGGCGCAAACTGTCAATTGGCACTGACACCCGGAAGCGTAAAAGATTCCTTCAGCCCTTACGCCCTGATGGGGGTGAGTGCGGCATCCGAAAAGGCGGAACTTGCCGGCGGGCTTTTGCGCGAGGTGCTCTCCGAAAAGACACAGAGCCTGATCTATCCCACCGGCTTTCCCGTCAACGAGGCGGGGTTTGCGTCTTATATGAAAACGCTGGGCGGGCAGTGTGAATGGGCCAAGCCGGGAGAGTCCTTCGGCAGTTTTGCGTTTGCCAATGATGACGGTACGGTGGCCTTTGTTACCACCTATATGCCTACGGAACAGGAGACGAAGGCACTCTATGAATTGCTTTCGTCGGTGCATACACCTTATCTGGCGGACACAGTGGTGGAGGATGCCGTGCGGGAAGCGGGGAAGCAGTATCTGCAAGGCGGGTGCAGCCTGGAGGAGGCGCTTCAAAAGATCGAGGAGAAGCTGGACATCTATATGGCAGAGTAACAGAGTTAATGCGAGAATACCAGAGAACAGCATTCTCTGCATAGATGTTGTATAAAAGCAAAAATACTGTACTATAATGGGAGAGTTTTGAGAGAAGTGGAAGGAATAAAGCGGAGAACATTTAATTTACATAACTTAAAGAAACCAAATAGAAAAGCAGGCGGAAAAAAGGGACGGCGGAGGCTGCGCGCCTTCCTGTTCTTTCTTTTGCCTAGCCTTGCGGGGGTGACGCTCTTTGTGCTCCTGCCGTTTCTGGATGTGATCAACCGTTCCTTTCGCACGGCAGTCACGGGCGATTTTATGGGCATCAAAAATTACAGCGTGATTTTTCACAACCAGGCCTTTCTGCTGGCGGTCAAAAATACCGCCCGCTTTACGGTGGTCTGCATTCCTCTGCTGGTGCTGGTGGGACTGCTGGTTGCCTTTCCCTTGAGCGTGATGAAGGAGGCGGGGCTGATCAAGTCCGTTTATCTGTTTCCGTTGGCCATGCCCACGGCCACCATCGTGTTAGTCTGGAAGATGGTCTTTTACCGACAGGGCTTCTTAAATCTGTTCCTTACAAGGCTGGGAGAATGGACAGGGCTGTGGGGAAGCGTGAGCATCGATTATCTGGGGACGGGCGCCTCCTTTTGGGTGCTGGTGGCAAGTTATCTGTGGAAGAATACAGGCTATACGGTGGTGCTGTGGCTGGCTGGCATCCTGGCAATCCCCAATGAATTTCTGGAGGCGGCGAAAGTGGACGGGGCAGGAAGGTGGAAGTGCATCCGCTATATCATCCTGCCAAATTTAAAAGGCAGTTTTTATACGATTGTGATCCTGTCCTTCCTCAATTCCTTTAAGATTTACAGGGAGGCTTATCTGGTGGCGGGATCCTATCCGCAGGAGGATATTTATCTCCTGCAGCATTTGTTCAACAATTGGTTTGTGAACATGGAGTTTGATAAAATGGCGGCGGCTGCGGTCTGCGTGGGAGTAGTGCTGTTCGGGGCGATCATGCTGCTGCAGAGGTTTTGGGATTGGGCGGAGTAAAAGAAAGAAGGACAAAGGATGCAGAAGATTCAGAAAAGGATATATCATATCATAAAAAAGTATGTGACGGTCGCCTTGCTGCTGCTCCCGGCGGTGCTGATCTGTTTTCCGCTGCTGCTCCTTCTGACAGGGTCGGTGATGGACAGCCTGGAGATGAAGGCGTATCTGTTCCCGGCGTTTGGCGGCGGCGAGGGGTTTATTCAATGGAAGCTGATGCCTGATTACCCGACCTTTGAACATTTTGGAAGGTTGCTTTTTCAGACACCGTCCTTCTTTGTGCTGTTTTGGAACTCGGTGAAGCTGGTGGCCTGTATCCTGATCGGACAGATGATCGTGGGTGTGCCTGCGGCTTGGGCGTTTGCGGCCTATCAGGTCAGGGGCAGCCGGGCGCTGTTTGCCCTCTATGTGGTGCTGATGCTTCTGCCCTTTCAGGTGACGATGCTGTCAAGCTATTTGGTGCTGGACCGTCTGTCACTCATGAATACCCATGCGGCCATCATCCTGCCTGCGGTGTTCTCCACCTTTCCCATCTTTTTGGCTTATGGGGGATTCCGTGCACTGCCGCCGCAGCTCTTTGAGGCGGCCCGCATTGACGGGGCGGGAGAATTGCGAATTTTTGTCACAATAGGTCTTCCTTTGGGGAAAAGTGGAATATTGTCTGCCCTAGTGTTAGGGTTTTTAGAGTATTGGAACCTGATGGAGCAGCCGTTGGCGTTTCTGGAGGATAAGGCGCTGTGGCCGCTGTCTTTGTATTTGCCGGAAATATCCTGGCTGCAGGCGGGATTTGCGCTCTGTGCCTCGCTGATCACACTGATTCCAGCGGCTTTTGTGTTTGTGCTGGGGCAGGATTATCTGGAGCAGGGAATCATATACTCAGGGTTGAAGGAATAGGAGGAAAGAACCATGGAGAAACGGAGAAAAAAGATCATCGCGGGGCTGGCGGTATTTATGGTCTTTATGTGGCTGTGCACTTTGATATCAAAAAGCATTTATGCTTCGCAGCTGCCCATAGTTTCGACGACCCGGGCCGATTCTAAATATATCGAACACATCGTGGAGGCGGATGGCATCGTGGAAGCGGGGGCAAAGCTCCCGGTGACAGTCCTTAGCGGCCTGCGGGTGGAGGCACTTTTGGTGCATATGGGAGACAAGGTGGAAGAAGGCGATGTTCTGTTCACTGTCGATCTGGACGATCTTTCGCAGATCATAGCGGAACAGGAGTTGTCTGTGGCGAAGACACAGCTGCAGATCGATACCATTGTCCATAATAAGGAACTGGCGCAGAATCAAAAAGCGTTGGAGGAAGCAAGGGCCAGGGAGGACTACGATGCGCTGGCGAGGTATCAGGATACCTTGGTGGGACGGGCTGCCGAGGACGTCGTACAGGCGGAAAAGGCGCTTGAAGAACTGCCTGACGTAAGCAGAGGGGGCAGCGAGGAGGAAGAACGCCTGAAACGGGAATTGCAGGCGGCCGCTTATGCGGAGGCGGACGCGAAGTGGAACCGTGAGAATACGATGAAGGATGCGGGCCGCAAGGTAGAGGACGTTTTGCAGGAAGATAACGCGGATGCGACGCTGTCGGTCTATCGGACAGAGCTTGCGGCCATGCAGGAGAAGATCGCGGATTACCGAGAGGTGCTTGACAATGAGGGAAAAATTACTGCGCCCATGGCCGGGACCGTGACGGATGTCTATGTGCAGGCAGGCGGCAGAGTGCCGGATACGGCTTCCTTTCTGCTGGCAGATGACGAGGTGCCCTGTCAGTTCAGCGTAACGCTTTCCAAGGAGGATAAAAGTTATGTAAACCTTGGAGACGACGTCAAACTCGAACTGAACGGACGAAAGAAAATCGATGCCAAGGTGGACTATCTGCAGGAAAATGAGAATATGCCCGGTACTTATACGGCAATCGTAAAGCTGCCGGAGGAGACGGGCGTGCCGGGACTTTCCGGGAAGCTGACCTGTTCCAAGACAGGAGAAAAGTATCCCGTCTGTGTCTCGCTTGCGGCGCTTCATTCGGAGAATGGCAGATATTTTTTGTATGTGGTGAACGAGCGGGAAGGCATTTTGGGTACGGAATATTATATGGAAGAAATCACTGTCAGCGTTGTTGATCAAAATGACAAATTTGCGGCCCTTGAGGGCGCGGTCAGCGATGAGAGCCTGATTCTGGAGTCTTCTACCAAGGAAGTGAAGAAGGGGGATGTGGTGAGACTGGCGGATGGCACTTGAAAATAGCGTAGAGCTTGCTATAATAATAAGAAAAGCGGAAGAAAGGCGGCACTGTTGCTATGGAAATGACAAACAGACAATTTCAGGGGTTTATTCGCTTAACCCTTATGCAGATTGACAGGGCGCTGGAGATTTCGCCTGATAACAAAGAACTTATAGAATTGAGATATATTTATCAGTCTGTGTTGGAAGATGAATGATTACAGGGATAGATAAAGGTGGACATTCAGATGATTCTGGTGATTTTGAAGATTACATTTTTCTCTGCTGCGGCGCTTGCCGTGTTATATCTGCTGGCAATCATGCCGCGCATCTTAAGAAGGCCCGACACTTCCCTTTTTAAGAAGGTGTATTTTGCCCACAGAGGCCTGCATGACAATGAAGGGGAGGCGCCGGAAAACTCCATGGCGGCTTTTCAAAAGGCAGTGGAAGCAGGGCTTGGTATGGAACTGGATGTGCAGGTCACAAAAGACGGCATCCCGGTGGTTTTTCATGATTTCAAACTGGAGAGGATCTGCGGTGTGGAGGGAAAGGTTGTGGAGCACACCTACGAGGAGCTGCAGGCTTATACCCTTTGTCAGTCAAAAGAACGGATCCCCAGACTTTCCGATCTGCTGCAAATGGTGGACGGCCGCGTGCCCCTGATCGTGGAAATCAAGGCGGAGACGGCGGATGTCTCAGGCTGCGCTGCCATAGACAAACTGCTTCGTGCCTATCAAGGTGCTTATTGTATCGAGTCTTTCAATCCCATGGTGTTGTGGTGGTTTCGCAGACATCACGGAGAGGTGGTGCGGGGACAGCTTTCCTCAAATTTCCGCAAAGAAGGCGAATATTGGAATGTCCTCTATTTTGCGATGACGCATCTGCTGTTTAATTTTCTGACCAAACCGGATTTTATTGCCTACAATCATAAATTCAGTGAGGAACCCGGCAGAAGGATCTGCAAGCATCTTTACAGGCATCCGGCCGCTGCCTGGACGGTCCGCAGTGAAAAGGATCTGCAGGCGCTTAAGGGCAAGTACGATGTGTTTATTTTTGACAGCTTTCTTCCGGCAAGTGCCAGGGGATTGTAACCTTTTGGCCTTTTTGGGGAATGTTTTGGCGCTTTCACACGCTAATCTGACAAATATCTTGCGATATTTGTCTTTTTTATTGTGAAATTTTTCAAAAAAGCAGTGTTAAAATTTCAAATATATGGTAAAATAGATGCTAGCTTAGTAGCTTGTTTGAGTGAAGATTCGCAGGCGGAGAAAGGAGCATAGTGAGTAATATGGCGAAATGGGTTTATTTGTTTGAAGAAGGGAATGCGGATATGCGCAATCTCCTGGGCGGCAAAGGCGCTAACCTGGCGGAGATGACGAATCTGGGACTGCCGATCCCGCAGGGCTTTACCGTGACCACGGAGGCTTGTACAGACTACTACAATAACGGCAGGCAGATCTCGGAGGAGATAAAAGTACAGATCTTTACGGCGCTGGCAGGCTTGGAGGAGAAACAGGGCAAGAAGTTTGGCGATACGGCAAATCCTCTGCTTGTGTCGGTACGTTCCGGAGCGAGGGCGTCCATGCCAGGCATGATGGATACCATCCTTAATCTGGGGCTGACGGACGCAGCCGTGGAGGGGTTTGCACAGAAAACGGGAAATCCCCGATTTGCGTATGATTCCTACCGCAGATTTATTCAAATGTTCTCCGATGTGGTTATGGAGATCCCCAAGTCTTATTTTGAGAGAATCTTAGATGAAATCAAAGAGTCCAAGGGTGTGAAGTTCGATACCGATCTGACAGCTGAGGATATGAAGGAAATCATCGTTCGTTTCAAAAATATTTACAAAGAGAATAAGGGCGAGGAGTTCCCGCAGGATCCCAAGGTACAGCTGATGGAGGCGGTAAAGGCGGTCTTCCGTTCCTGGGATAACGAGAGAGCGATCGTCTACAGACGTATGAATGACATCCCCGGCGATTGGGGCACGGCGGTCAACGTACAGGCCATGGTCTTCGGTAATATGGGCGATACTTCGGGGACAGGCGTTGCCTTTACCAGAAACCCGTCCACCGGTGCGAAGGGCATTTACGGCGAGTACTTGATCAACGCACAGGGCGAGGATGTGGTGGCGGGTATTCGTACACCTCAGCCCATCACCAGACTGGAGCAGGATCTTCCCGACTGCTTTAAGCAGTTTATGGAAATCGCGAACCGTCTGGAAGACCATTACCGCGATATGCAGGATATGGAGTTTACCATCGAGGAGGGCAAACTTTTCTTCTTACAGACCAGAAACGGCAAGCGTACCGCGCCCGCGGCTTTGCAGATTGCCTGCGATTTAGTGGATGAGGGCAAGATCACGCCCGAGGAGGCAGTGCTTCGAATCGAGGCGAAATCCTTGGATCAGCTCCTGCATCCGACCTTTGATCCCGACGCGTTAAAGGCGGGTCAGGTAGTGGGACAGGCGCTTCCCGCATCTCCCGGTGCGGCGGCAGGTAAGGTGTACTTTACCGCCAACGAGGCCAAGGAAGCCCATGAGAAGGGCGAGAGAGTCGTGCTGGTACGTCTTGAGACCTCTCCCGAGGATATCGAGGGAATGCATGCAGCGGAAGGAATCCTTACCGTGCGCGGCGGCATGACCTCCCACGCAGCCGTTGTAGCACGCGGCATGGGCACAGCCTGCGTATCCGGCTGTGGCGAGATCGCGATCAACGAAACCGAAAAGGTGTTTGAACTGGGCGGCGAGGTCTTCCACGAGGGCGACTACATTTCTCTGGACGGCTCCACCGGTAAGATCTATAAAGGCGATATCAAGACCATAGAGGCTTCCGTAAGCGGTAACTTCGGACGCATCATGGATTGGGCGGACAAGTACCGCAGACTGCAGGTGCGCACCAATGCAGACACCCCCGCTGATGCGGCCAATGCCGTGAAGTACGGCGCGGAGGGCATCGGCCTTTGCCGTACCGAGCATATGTTCTTCGAGCCTGACAGGATTCCGAAGATCCGTCAGATGATCCTGGCAAGGACGCAGGAGCAGAGAGAGAAGGCGTTAAACGCTTTGATTCCTTTCCAGAAGGGCGACTTCAAGGCGCTGTATGAGGTGATGGAGGGCAGACCTGTGACCATCCGTTTCCTCGATCCCCCGTTACATGAGTTCGTGCCCACCGAGCAGGCGGACATCGACGATTTGGCGGTGGAGATGATGATGACGGCTGAGGAAGTGCAGGAGATCTGCGATTCCCTCCACGAGTTTAACCCCATGATGGGACACAGAGGCTGCCGTTTGGCGGTGACTTATCCTGAGATTGCAAAGATGCAGACCAGGGCCGTGATGGAAGCAGCGATCGAAGTCAAGAATGAGAAGGGTTACGATATCGTGCCCGAGATCATGATCCCTCTCGTTGGCGAGAAGAAAGAGCTGAAATTCGTCAAGGACGTGGTCGTGGAAGTGGCTGAGGCTGTGAAGAAAGAGAAAAATTCTGACATCCAGTACCACATCGGTACCATGATCGAGATCCCGAGAGCAGCACTTTTGGCAAACGAGATCGCCGAGGAGGCAGAGTTCTTCTCCTTTGGTACGAACGATTTGACCCAGATGACCTTCGGCTTTTCACGTGACGATGCAGGCAAGTTCTTAGGCGATTACTATAAGAATAAGATCTATGAGTCCGATCCTTTCGCAAGACTCGACCAGAGCGGCGTAGGACAGCTGGTGCAGATGGCGGCTGAGAAGGGACGTGCGACCAGACCGAACATCAAGCTGGGTATCTGCGGCGAGCACGGCGGCGATCCTTCATCCGTGGAGTTCTGCCATAAGGTGGGACTGACCTATGTTTCCTGCTCACCGTTTAGGGTGCCTATAGCACGCCTCGCGGCTGCGCAGGCGGCGATCGCTGAGAAGAAGTAGGGGAACAAAGAATAACAGTAAAACGCAGGACCCTGTAGGATTCGTTCTTACAGGGCCCTTTTCTCATTCTTTTATTGATTTTATTGATGGTTACAAATTTAAGTGGATATGCTATGATAATATTATAAATCAATGTGGCAAAGAGGAGAAATAATTCATGCGGAAAATGAAGGTTTATCTGGATACTTCTGTAATAAGCTATCTGCAACAGGAAGATGTGCCAGAGCGGATGAAAGAAACATTAGCTCTCTGGAAGCAGTTTGAAGATGGGAAATATGATATCTGTCTGTCACAGGTGACACTTGATGAAGTGGGTGAATGTCGTGAGCCAAAGAGGGCAGTGCTGTTTGAATATCTGAGTAAGATTCAATATACGAAATTGGAGATTACGGATGAAGTTCTGCGGGTTGCAGACCGGATCATAGAAATGGGTATCCTGTCACCTAAGAGCATTGATGACTGCCAGCATATAGCAACTGCTGTTGTACATGGATGTGACTGTATAATATCTTGGAATTTCAAGCATATTGTAAATATAAAGACGATCAAGGGTGTCAGGGCGATCACACATCTTGAAAGCTACAAAGATATTGATATTATGAATCCATCTGTATTATTGGGAGGTGAAGAGTAATGGCGCATACATTGGAAATCAGCCCGGATTTTACGATTGAGGATATACACAGGATTCGGGAATATAATTATGAAGCGACAAAACATATGACTGTGGCGGAGAAACTGCATTATTATAATACGCCGAGGACAGATGCGGAAGAGCAGATAGAGAGGCTTAGGGTGAAAAGAAAAAATGTGGATTTGACAAATGTTTAAGTTTTCCAATATCTTCTAATATGGATAATGCTCTAATTTTTGAATGGACGCAATTCAATGGCTGTCCAATACATAAATGTGCAAGAAAACATAAAGTTCAGTTCTGCGGATTATGTGAGGAATTTCCTTGTGAATGGCTTATTCAAAAGGTTGTTTGGAGAACAGATTTAGTTGAAGAATTAACGGAATTGGTAAACTTATATTATGAGCAGAAATAAACAAACAAGAATAGTCAAAGTGATAATTAAGAATTTGACGAATTGGTTGTTGCAGAAAGGAAGATGATTATGGGTGAGCTAAATATTGAGGACTACATCCTTAGAGAATTATCATTGGAAGAACAACAAGTCGCAATGAGCTTTGTCTGTTTTTTAAAGGATAATCATCTAAGTTTTTACAAGGATGACTGTGATTGTTGGAAAGATAAAATATATTATTGGGTGAAATTAGATAATGAATGCGTCTGTTTTATTGCAATAAAAGACTCCGATGAAAAAAGCAATCATTGGACAGTATGGTCTGCTGATATAGGTTCCCAATGGCTTGAAAATGATTTGGTTGATAACGACATTAAAGTAACAGCTTGGAAGTATGTTGACCATTGTGGTAGTTGTGGTTCCTGCGGTGGAGGAAGACATAAAATTATTTTTGGAAAAGTGTTTGATGATGTTTGCGGGTGTACCTTTAGAATTGATAATCCCAAGCGTGAAGATTTATCGTTTCTGAAAGAAATGGCAAAAATACGGATTAAAGAGATAACCAATAAATTGTAAAAACTTATCTAACACTACCAACCCAAATTGACGAATGGGTAGAAAAATTCCAATTTTGTTAATAGATAATATTGTTGATTAATATGTTTTAATTAGAAATAGTGAAGATTGAGGTAATTATATGCGCGTATATCTATGTGTAAATTGAGGAATGGACTAGAGTTATTGAAGATCACGAAACATACAGAGAGTAATTGCATTGTATGTACCCAAAAGCAAACAGCATTTAAGCAATTTAAAGGAAGCATTACTACAGAATACATAAGAGAATCATTAGGGAAAACCACCAACAATAAGTTTCCGGTTATGATGTTTTTCCATTTCTTTTCCTTTTCTTTTTGGGAAAGGTGAGGGAAGGGAGGAGGATAATTTATAATCTGCCATCAGCAAAAACTTCTTCTGCATGGACAATAAAAAAGTAAAAACGCAGGACCCTGTAGGATTCGTTCTTACAGGGCCCTTTTCTTTTGCTGTTGAAATTAAGTAACAGTATGTTAAAATTTATGTTAAGAGATGTTTTGTATCGTTCTAAGAAAGGAGAAAACAGGATGGCTGAATTTCATTTTGATGATGTGCCCGTATTGGAAACGACAAGCGGTAAACTGAAAGGATATTTTTATGACGGTGAATATATTTTCAAGGGCATTCCCTATGCCCATGCGGACAGGTTTCAGATGCCGAAAGAAAGTAAGTGGGAGGGTGTAAAGGACGCGACCTCATATGGGTTTGTCTGTCCGCTTATGACGAAAGATACGCCCAGTGCCGAACTCATGGTGCCGCACCGTTACTGGCCGCAGGATGAACACTGCCAGAATCTGAATATTTGGACCAAAACACTGGATGGTGAGAAGAAACTTCCGGTGGTGGTATGGCTTCACGGCGGCGGTTATTTTGCGGGTTCTTCCATCGAGCAGGTTGCCTATGACGGCTTCAGTATGTGTATGCAGGGGGATGTGGTGGTCGTATCCATTAACCACAGGCTGAATATACTTGGTTACCTTGACCTTTCCCCGTTTGGTGAAAAATATGAAAACTCCGGAAATGCCGGCCATGCGGATATGGTAGCTGCGCTGAAGTGGGTGCATAACAATATTTCTTTATTTGGCGGTGATCCGGAGAATGTAACCATCTTCGGACAGTCAGGCGGCGGGATGAAGGTTGCTGACCTGATGCAGATGGCTGATGCAGACGGCCTGTTCCACCGCGGCCTGATTATGAGCGGTGTGGGAAACGCAGCCTTTATGCCGTCCTGCACGGGAGACGGACGCATGATCGTTACGGCGATCTTAAAGGAACTTGGCCTTTCTGAGGACGAAGTGGAGAAGCTGGAGACGATTCCTTACTATGAGCTTGCCAATGCTTATCAAAAAGTAAGTCCGGCAATCGCTAAGCAGGGCGGATATGTAGGAAACGGTCCTCTTGTAAACGATTACTATAAGGGGAACCCGCTGGAGTACGGCTTCCGTGAGCAGGCCTTTGAGATTCCGCTTATGGTGGGCAGCGTGTTTGGAGAATTTGCATTCATGCCGACAGAATATGATAAAAACGAATTGACGAAGGAGCAGATGAAGGAAATCGTAAGTGCCGTTTATGGCGAACACACGGAGGAAATGATCGAGCTGTTTCAGGAGACTTATCCGGGCAAGCATGCCACAGACTTACTTTTGGTTGACCGCGTTATGAGACAGCCGTCAAAACAGCTTGCCAAGCTTCATGCCCAGGGGGAAAAAGCGGGCGCATACCTGTATGATTTCACGCTGGAATTTCCGATTCACCACAATAAGATTGCCTGGCACTGTTCGGATATCCCGTTCTTCTTCCATAACGTAGATCTGGTAGAGGTATGTCAGATCCCGGAGGTCGGAGAGCGCTTGCAAAGCCAAATATTCGAAGCATTCATGGCGTTTGCAAAGACGGGAACCCCACAAAGTGACAAGCTGCCTGTGTGGGAGGCTGTAACGACAGAAAAAGAGCCGACCATGATCTTCGACAGGGAATGCGAGCTTCGCTACAACTTTGACGATAAATTATATGAAAAGATAGACAGTATCCTTCCGCCGTTTGATTTTATGAAAATGATGAACAGTGACGAGAACAAGGTACAGCATTAGGGGATGCGATATCATATTCTGCGCGAAGAAATTTCGTTGTAAGGATAACTGTTTTATGCTACCATAAACACAGAAACAATTCTGTGGACAAAGAAAGGAAAGCTGTGACATGACTCTGATGAAAGAAAAAGCGGTTGAGATGATACGTCGTATGCCGGAAGACAACATGACGTATGTAATCAATATTTTGCAGAATCTGGAAGCAATGTCTGTTGACAGGGATACAGATAGAAAAAGGGCAAAAAACGCGCTTGCAGAAATCCTGAGTATGGAGAAGCGGCTGTCAGATGATTTTGATCCTAAAAAGGAACTTGAGGAAGCGAGGGCAGAAAAGTATGAAAATCTTGGTTGATACAAATATCATACTGGATGTTCTTTTAAAACGGTAACCTCATAATGATGCAGCCCAAGTCATAATGACAAAGTGCGCGGATCGGGAGATTAAAGGATATTTGGCGGCACATAGCATTCCTAATATATTTTATGTTTTGCGGAAGGAGTATTCACAAGAAGAAAGACGGAAGTTTATCAAAAATCTCTGTGAGATATTTCAGGTTTCAGACTTGAATGCAGAAAAGATTATTTCGGCAATTGATAATAAGCAGTTTTTGGATTTCGAGGATTGTTTGCAGGAAGAATGTGCGGTAGCGGAAACGGTGGATTATATTGTCACGCGGAATCTGGCAGATTATAAAATGTCCAGGCTGAAAGTGATTGAGCCGGATGAATTTGTGAAATTACTATGAGGCGTAGATAGTTAAGTGATATTTCTTGCGGATTAAGAGAAAATGCGAAGAGGTTCATCACGATGGTGACGGACCTCTCTTACTATGTTAAATACATGATATTTTTAGAAAGGTTGCGGCATGAAGGCGAATCGAAATAAAACAATTGACATGAGCGTGGAAGAGGGGAAAGAATATCTGGATAGATGCTTACGCATTTCAGAGAAAAAGACATTGGAAGAAGTGCTGGATAAGACAATAATCGGAGATACTTTTGCAACATTAAGTATGCTGCCGGAACATTCAGTGGACTTGTTGATCGCGGACCCGCCATACAACTTGGATAAGGATTTTCATGGCAATAAATTCAAAAAAACTTCGGACGAAATGTATGAAGAATATACAGAAAAGTGGATATCGCTTGTGGTCCCGCTTTTGAAGGAAAATGCCACGATTTACGTGTGCTGTGACTGGCAGTCCAGTGATGCGATCGCTCAGGTGTTAAAGAAGCATTTTTATGTGCAGAATCGAATTACATGGCAGAGAGAAAAAGGAAGGGGAGCGCTTTCCAATTGGAAAAATGGTATGGAAGATATTTGGTTTGCAACCAATTCCAAGACCTATACCTTTCATGTTGAGGATGTGATGATAAGAAGAAAGGTAATAGCGCCATATAAGGTGGATGGTAAGCCGAAAGATTGGGAAGAAACGGAGCAGGGAAACTTTAGGAATACCTATCCTTCCAATTTTTGGGATGATATTTCAATTCCCTATTGGTCAATGCCTGAGAACACGGCACATCCCACACAAAAGCCGGAAAAGCTGTTTGCGAAACTGATTCTGGCAAGTTCCAATGCCGACGATGTGATATTAGATCCATTTCTGGGGGCGGGTTCTACATCTGTTACAGCGAAAAAGCTGGGCAGACATTACATTGGTATCGAACAGAATGAACAATACTGCGTCTGGGCAGAGAAGCGACTGGAAATGGCCGATTCCGATAGGACGATACAGGGATATGCAGACGGTGTTTTCTGGGAAAGAAATACTAATGCCTTGCAACAGAAATGCAGATATGATTCAACAAAGGAGGCCGTCTATGAAAGTAAAGCGAAACACTCTGCTGCTTCTTGCCTGTCTGGTATGGGGCGCGGCGGGCTTTAATATTCTTCGCATTGGATTGATGGCATACCCGCCTTATCGGTCCGTATTGAATTTTCTGTTATCCGCTCTGGTTTTTACGGTGTTCCAGATATTTATCTTTGGTAAGCTGGTGAAAAAGCACACGGCCAGAATCCAATCCTATGAGGAAGAACGGCAATTTTTCCTCAAGTTTTTTGATGGCAAAGCATTCGCTATTATGGCGGTGATGATGACAGGCGGAATCGGCCTGCGGACAAGCGGATTGGCGCCGGAGCGGTTTATTGCCGTCTTTTATAGCGGTCTGGGGGCATCCCTGCTACTGGCAGGATTATTGTTTGGCCGTAACTTTGTCAGGGCGGTATCTGCCGAGCCCACAGTACAAAAGAATACGAAACAGGAAGGAGAAATGAGCATGAAACGATATATGAATATGGCGCTGCTTTATGCCGTTTTAGCAATGGTTGGCGGTGTCTTTTACCGGGAGTTCACCAGCTTCAACGACTTTACAGACAAAACGGCTTTAGGAGTGGTACATACCCATTACTTTCTGTTAGGCATGGTATTTTTCCTGCTGCTTTTGCTGTTGGAAAAGAACTTTTCTTTCACTGGTGCCAAGACGGGGAGGATTCTGGCTGTCTATCATATTGGACTGAATCTGACCGCTGCGATGTTGGTGGTGCGCGGCGTTTCCCAGGTGCTGGGGGATACACTTTCCGTCGGCATGAGCGCGGCGATTTCCGGCGTTGCCGGGATCGGTCATATTCTGCTGGGGATCAGTCTGGTTTTTCTGCTGGTGCAGATCAGGCATAGTGTATTAGAGGCTTAAGGAGAAAAGGATGCAGTATACGGCGAAATATCACTCTCCTCTGGGAGAAATGCTTTTGGCAGCCGATGCGGTCGGCCTGACGGGATTATGGTTTGCGGGTGAAAAGTTTTTTGCCGCAGGTTTGGATCCGGAGCATGAGGAAGGAAATCTGCCAGTCTTTGAAACCGCAGGGAAGTGGCTGGATCTTTATTTTTCCGGAAAGGAACCGGATTTTATGCCGCCCATCCACATGATCGGCTCACCGTTTCGGCTTGACGTATGGAAGCTTTTGCGGCAGATTCCCTATGGTCAAACGGTGACTTATGGAGAACTGGCGAAAACGATTGCGAGGCAGCGGGGGCTTCCCCGTATGTCTGCGCAGGCAATAGGCGGTGCTGTGGGGCATAACGAGATCTCCATTATCGTTCCTTGCCATCGCGTGGTGGGAGCAGACGGCAGCCTGACAGGATATGCGGGCGGGCTGGATAAAAAGGAACGGCTTCTTGCTTTGGAGGGCGTTACTATGGAAAAGCTGTTCCTGCCGACGAAAGGAGCGGCGTTTCATGAAAGTTAGCATTGACAACCTAACAGTCGTTAGATATAATAAACCTAACAACTGTTAGGGAGAACGAAAGTGAAGGAAACAAAACAAAAAATATTAGAGACAGCATTGGATTTATTTTCTCGATATGGATTTTCGGCGGTGTCGATCAGAGACATTTGTAAGGTCGTAGACATCAAAGAAAGTTCGGTCTATTATCATTTCAAAAATAAGCAGGCTATCTTGGAGGAACTGCTGCAGCAGTTTGAATCCATAGCAAATGATCTCATGTCACAACTGGAGCAGGCATTGAAAGCGACACAAAACGATGTTGAGGGGAATGTCTTTGAAAAAACCTGTGACTGCTTTTTTGAGCAGTATTTGATGGACGAGTACTGCAATAAGATCATGAGACTACTTTCCATTGAACATTTCAGCAATGATGAAATCCGGAAAATATATGATGACTGGCTGATCGATAAGCCGTTACAATTTCAGGCGAAGGTCTTTTCCCTGTTGATTTCAGCAGGAATGATCAAAGAGGCAGACAGCAGCTATTTGGCAGTGAAATTTTATGCGCCGATTTTTCTTTTTATGCAGCGATGGCTTTTTCACGGGACATTGACGGAGGAACAAAAACAACTGTTTCGGGAAAATGCGTATGCGCATATCAATCATTTTTTCAGGGAAATGGAGGGAAACTAATATGGCAAATGTATTGATCGTCGGTGCGAATCAGGGGATCGGTTACTATCTTGCAGAAAGATTACTGGAATTGGGAAATACGGTAACGGTGTTGGATATTCAGATCGACGCGTTGGAACAATTAAAGGAAACGTATCAGCAGACGCTTCTGCCAATCGTTGCGGACGCAAGAGATCTTTCCGAGATCGAGAGCGGTGTGCAGCAGGCAAGGAAGCAGTTTGGGGATCTGGATATTGTGATCCATAATGCCTGTCTGTGTACCTTTCAAAGCGAGCAGGACACGGACTACGAAATCTATCAAAAGGTAATGGACGTCAACTATTTTGGTGCATTGAGATTGGCAAAAACGGTTCTTCCGTATTTGCGAAAAGCGAAAAAAGGGCGTATTATATTTACAAGTTCGGGAGTAGGCGTTACCGGGTTTGCCAACATTTCTCCCTATGCCGCGTCCAAAGGCGCAATCGAGTCCCTGGCGAAATGTCTGCAAATAGAAAATGAGGCGTACGGGATTAGTTTTCATTTGTTTCACCCGCCGCTCACAGATACAAAATCGGCAGCGGGACTTCCGATTCCCAAGGAATTTAAGGCAAAGGCAAAAGAAGTCGGTTATGGTCTGGCGGATCATATCCAGTCAAAGAAATTTGTGATCTGTCACTCTGCGATCCAGACAGCGCAGATCAGATTTTCTTACAGGCATCCCCTTTTGATTGGGAAAATGATGACCAAGGCGATGAGGCGGGCGGTCGAATCAGATATCATTACGAAGGAAAGGACTTGATCATGGCGAAGATAGCTGTTTATTTCCCGGGCATAGGATACCACGGCGACAAACCCTTGCTGTACTATGGCAGAAAGATTGCCTGCGAGCAGGGATATCAGGAATATCGAAATATGAAGTACACTTATCAGGCGGGCAACATCCGCGGCAATGCAGAGAAAATGCAGGAAGCGTACGAAGTGCTGTTTTCTCAGGCGGAAGCACAACTGGCCGATATGGTCTGGGCAGATTATGAGGACGTGCTTTTTGTATCCAAAAGCGTCGGCACCATCATTGCGGCATCCTACGCAAAGAAATATGGACTTGGCAGAGCAAGGCACATCCTGTATACACCGCTGGCGCAGACGTTTCGGTTTGCGCCAGAACAGGCAGTCGCTTTTATCGGTACGGCGGACCCGTGGAGCGACACGGAGGAGATCATCCGCCTTGCTGAGGGGAATCATATTCCTATTACGGTATATGAAGGATGCAATCATTCTCTTGAGGGTGATGATACTTTGAAAAATATTGAGAATTTGAAGGATGTTATGCAAAGGACTAGGGACTTTTGCAAGGGAGGATTATGATGGGAATTTCAGCAGGTTTCATGCTCCCGCACCCGCCGCTTATCATCCCCACAGTCGGCGGCGGTGAGGAAAAGAAAATACAACAGACGATAGACGCCTACCAAAAAGCGGCGCAAATGATCGGCCGTCTGCAGCCGGAGACGATCGTGCTCCTGTCTCCGCACCAGATCCTGTATGCGGACTATTTTCATATCTCGCCGGGAGAGGGCGCAAGGGGCGATTTTGGGCAGTTCCGCGCCAGACAGACTTCCATGGAAGTGACCTATGACACGGAATTTGTCCGCGCGCTGTGCGGCGCAGCGGATGAGGCCGGCTTAGAGGCGGGGACGATGGGAGAGCGGGAGAAAAAGCTCGATCACGGCACCATGGTGCCCCTGTATTTTGTCAATCAGTATTGGACGGGATACCGTCTGGTGAGAATCGGCCTGTCGGGTTTCCCGTTGACGGCTCACTATCGACTGGGACAGTGTATCGCGGCAGTGGCAGAAACCTTGGGACGAAACACGGTGGTGATCGCCAGCGGGGACTTGTCTCACAGGTTGAAGGAGGATGGTCCCTACGGTTATCAGCAGGAAGGACCCGCTTACGACGCGCGGATCATGGACGTGATGGGCAGGGGCGCGTTCGGAGAACTGTTTGCGTTTTCGGAGGAATTTTGCGAGAAGGCGGCGGAGTGCGGGCATCGCTCTTTTACCATCATGGCGGGCGCATTTGACCGCAGCGGCGTGGAAGCGAAGCGGCTTTCCTATGAGGGGCCTTTCGGGGTAGGATATGGCATCTGCACCTATCTACCCTGCGGTAAGGACGAGACACGGAATTTTTTGGAGCAGTACGAGGAGAAGGAGCGTCAGGCGCTTCTTGCCGGGCGGGAGAAGGAAGACGCTTACGTCAGGCTGGCGAGATATACGATCGAGGCGTTTGTGAAGACGGGGACGATGCCTGAAATGCCCCAAAACCTGCCGGAAGAATTGCATCAAAACAGGGCGGGGGCATTTGTCTCCCTCAAGGAGGGCGGCAGGCTCAGGGGTTGTATCGGTACCATTCAGGCGGTCAGAGGATCGCTTGCGGAGGAGATCATGCACAATGCCGTCAGCGCCTGTTCGGAGGACACCAGATTCTCTCCCGTGGAGGATTGGGAGGTGGATCGCCTTTCGATTAGTGTTGACGTGCTGGGAGAGACGGAGAAGATTTCCTCGGCGGACGAGCTGGATGTGAAGCGGTACGGCGTGATCGTGACAAAGGGCGGAAGACGCGGGCTGCTTTTGCCGAATCTGGAGGGCGTGGACACGGTGGAGGAGCAGATCGCCATCGCGAAGCAGAAGGCGGGAATCAGAGACTATGAGAGCGTGGAGCTGGAACGGTTTGAAGTGATACGGCATCACTGACAGAGGGAAAAGAACTTTTAGCGGAGTAGGGATATGAAAACGATTTGTCAGGTATGTATGCACCACTGCGCGCTGGAGCCCGGACAGACGGGGCTTTGCAGGGCCAGAAAAAACGAGGGCGGGGATCTGGAGACGGTCAAGGCTTTTATCGCGAGGGCGCAGGAAAGCTGCCATGTGGAGCTGACGACGCTCATCGTGCCAGGGGAAAACGATTCCGCCTTGGATATGGAAGCGCAGGCAAAATGGATCGCCGCCTTGCGTCCGACGATCCCGCTTCATATCACCCGCTTTTTTCCACGCTACCATATGAGAGACAGGGAGGCGACGGACGTGGAGCAGCTTTACCGCCTTGCCGGGATCGCCAAGAAGTATCTGCAAAAGGTGTATGTGGGGAACGTGTGATCCTCTGCTGTATCGCTCTATTGTGGAGATCACAAAAGGATGGATGCGTTTGGAATGACAGGCAGAAAGGATGATATGCGGATGTACGACGCGATCATAGTCGGCGCGGGGCCAGCAGGCTGCACAGCGGCCAAAATGTTAGCGGAAAAGGGGAAAAAGATCCTCTTATTAGAAAAGTTCAAAATGCCAAGATACAAGTCCTGTTCGGGCGTGTTGATCAAAAAGTCGATGGACCTTGTAAAAACGTATTTCGGGGAAGAAGTACCGATGTCTGCCCTGTGCACCCCGACGCAAAATCGAGGCATGGTCTTTACGGATGATAAAGGAAAAGAGTACCGCTTTGAGCAGGAAGGGCTTAACGTCTGGCGCAGTCATTTTGACGGCTGGCTGGCAGAGAAAGCGAAGGAGAGCGGCGCAGAAGTGAAAGACGGCGTGGCGGCGCTTTCCTGTACGGAAAAGGACGGCCTTGTGGAAGTCAGTCTGCGCGGGGAAGACAGTGTTACGGAATGCGCAAAATATGTTATCGACTGCGAGGGCGTTGTCGGGACGTTGAAGCGGCAGATATTCGGCATAGTTCCCGCATACATCACCACCTACCAGACTTTCAATGAGGGCAGTATCGATTTGGACCCGCATTACTTTTATGCTTACTTACAGCCGGAACTTTCGCAGTACGACGCCTGGTTCAATGTGAAGGACGATCTGCTGGTGCTTGGTGTATCGGTAAAAGATATGGATCAGATAGCACATTATTACAGGCAGTTTATTGACTATATGATAACAAACCATCATCTGCGCATCAACAGACAGACAAAGGAAGAAAAATGGCTGATGCCGCGGATTTTCCCGGGGTGCCAAGTGGACTACGGCGTGGGACGTATCCTGTTTGCCGGGGAAGTCGCCGGGTTCTTAAACCCGATGGGCGAAGGCATATCGGCCGGGATGGAGAGCGGCTGCTGTGCCGCCCAGGCGGTCATGGAGCATTTTGATGATCCTGAATCCGTCAGAGAAGCTTATCGGAAAAGTACGGAAGAATTGCAAGCCTATATGACGCGGCAGTGGAGTCTTGTCGGGGGAATGGCGGGCACATTTTCGGAGATGGCATAGAAACTCAATCAGCGATTGCGTGACAGAAGGCGCAGCTTCCCTTAAAATGAAAATGCAGATGCAGCTGTAGATACAGATAAGGAGGTTGGGCTGATGGAAACAGGAAACGTGATCAAAGAATACAGAAAACTGAATATGACGCAGGAGGAATTGGTGGTATCCATGCAGGGAACAGATGAAAAAATGTTAAACCATAGCCAGATCGACAGCATCTTCGATTATGTGCCGCAGCCGGAGTAGGCGCCGAAGATGGTGCTCGTTATTGACGATTCGGATTTCGATGTCATATGGCTTTATTGAAAAATACTATGTTATTCTGTTGTTTATCATGTTTACACTGTGCACATGTAAGTCCTTAAGATTTAATTTTCATTTTTTGCTTGCATTTGATACGACTATGCGATATAGTATAAACATATCATAGCTTTCTAAATTTCTTTATAGGAAACATTGTCATAGAATTAATTATGGGGAATTTTGTTATGAAGGTAGAATATAAGCCTTCTATGTTCAATCGTATCGTAAAAAAGGATCAGTCAATTGTTCTCTACAATTCATTTGGTGGAACAGGTAGTATTTTACACGTTTCTGAAGATAAGGTGAAAAGGATTGTAGAGTGGCTGTCGAAAGAGAGGGAATATGACAATGATAATTCCGACTTTCAGCTACTTAGTCAATATGGATATTTAGTGCCGGCGAATTTTGACGAGAAAAACTTACGCAGATTTCGGTATATGCAGCAAGTTACAACAAATCGTTTACATCTGGTGGTTCACACAACGAAAGCGTGTAATTTTCGGTGCAGCTATTGTTATATGGATTTTGAACCGGAAATGATGAGACCTCAAATTCAACAGGGAGTTGTTAATTATATAAGAAAGACCATTCAGAAGTTTAAAAGTGTAAGAATAAGTTGGTTTGGTGGAGAGCCTTTGCTTGGAATGAATGTGATTGAAAATATATCTAAGCCGGTTATTGATATTTGCCGTAGTCAGAAGAAACCATATTCTTCTTTGATAACTACGAACGGATATAATTTAACCCCGGAGAATATAGAAAAATTAATATCATACCATATTACGCATATAGCTGTTACTATTGACGGGAATAAGGAACTGCATGACAGTCAAAGACCGCTGGCAGATGGATCGCCCACTTTTGAACGAATTGTTGATAATCTTAAATATATTCGTGACCATGTGAAAAGCCATACACTTACCGTCTCTATACGAACTAATGTAACTCAAAAGCATATGGCACAGCTTGATGATTATTATCGCTTTTTTAACGATACTTTTGGATCAGACCATAGATTTTCTTTATTTATAAGACCGGTTGCGGACTATGGCGGTATTCGTGTAAAATCAATGAAGGATTTTTTAGTTCATGACATGCATACAGTATATGATCGTATTTCCTGTTTACAAGATAGAATTAAGTTTTTTCCTAATTTTATTGATTTAGAGATGGGCGGTTATACTTGCACGGCGCGTCACTTGCATAAGTATACGGTTGGATGCGACGGTGCTATATCAAAATGTGATGAGTCATTACTCGAACCGATAGGTCAGCTTTATTCAAATGGATATATGGAGATAAATGAAGATGAACATGCCAAATGGATAATAGGTGTTTCCAGGAAAGAATGCGAGGATTGCTTTTTTAGCGGCAGTTGTTTTATGGAACTATGCCCCAAAGCTAGGATTTTAAATAACTGTATTAAGTGCCCGGTCAATTTCGCTGAAATAGATTCTTTAATTCTATTGGCTGCTGATACATATACAACTAGAATATTATGAACGAGGGTTTGTGAGTATGCATACACGGGAACGGATCGAGGGCTGTCTGAATACGGTAGGTATTTTGATTGACCCCACATCGGATGATGTGAATTTAAATGATTACGATGTTGATTCAATATCTTTTATTAGTTTTATAGTTGAAGTAGAAAAAGAATTTGATATAGAAATCCCAGATGGCTATTTATATGTTGAAATTCTTCAATCACTTAATGGCTTTGTTAATTTGGTGGAGCAGCTGGTTGACAAGCGAAACAAATCAAATGTCACATCTGTATTTTAAAATTTTGCAAAGAAAGGAAGTGAGGATAGTGAAAAAGAAATTAAAAAAACCAGATACGTACAGACTTCAGGCTTTGAAAAAGGTTGCGTTATATGAAACGCTGTTGCGTGGTTCGGTAGACGAAAACTGCTCAAGCCCTGGATCGCAGTATCAGTCTTGTAAAAACAAGTGTTGTTGACAAAACAAAGAGGGATTAGCTTGAGAGTTAATCTCTCTTTGCTCTATTACGAATTGAATCTGATGAGAAAACTGGAGCTTACAAACAATAAACGTAGATTTGTTTAAAGGCAAAATGCCAGTTTATAGGTCAGATTAATCGGGCATAGGATAATTTGAGGTGTGAAGAGGTGATTTGTTTTGATTCAAATAAAAAATACGATTAAAAGTCTATTATCAGGAACCGTGTTTTCTTTTCGTCTCTTGTGGGAAAATGAACGCAAACTTTATGTATACCTTTTGCTTTCAGCAAGTTTGGGAACAGTAAATGCATTCCTTTTAATTCTGTTTCCCAAATGTTTGTTGGATAACGTTACAGAACGAAAATATACTACAGCTCTTTTGATTATTGGTCTATTTGCAACGATACAGCTTGCTTTTTCTGTTTTTAATGGTTGGCTTAACAAAAATAAAGAGATTTCTGTTGAGAAGAATCGGCTATTGTTAAAAATTCTATTAGCGGAAAAATTAGCTACGCTTCGACAGGAACAATTAGAAGATCCGGAAAAATCGAGGCAGTATGAAGTTGCGAAAAAAAGTATTGATAAAGGGAATGTAGAAGCGTGTGTGGAGGCTTTTTTGTCTTTGGTTTCTTCTGTTGTAGTTATAAGTGGTGTTATATATATCTTAAAATTGTTGCCATTCTGGTTTATGTTGCTTATATGTATTGTTATGATTGTCAACGCAATAGGCCATATCGTCAGAGCAAAATATACATATAAGGAGATGACAGAGGAAACCCCTACAGAAAGAGAATTATATTATTTGCGTGGCAGACTTATGAATAGAGAATATGCCAAGGAAATTCGAGCGTTTCATTTAGAAAATTTTATTGTGGATAAAACGCAGCAGACAATTGATAAATTTTTTTTTATTAGTCAACGTTATAACGTAAAACATAATCGAATACTTTGGTGGACAGATATGATGAACGGTTTGCAGACAGTTGCCTTTTCTACATATAATGTTTTTCTTTTTTTTCAACAAATAATTACAGTGGGAACTTTTACAATGAATATGTCGGCTCTCTTTCAGTTCAGTGATTCCTTAAATACGATTTTCACCAAGCTGGTTGCTATGGCGGAACAAAGCGTTTATCTGAAAGACTATCGGGAATTTATTTTTATGCCTAGCAGTTATCAAGGACAGATAGAGATATCTGTGCAGGAGATGTATACGATTGAATTTGTCGATGTATCTTTTCGCTACCCGGGGCAGGAACAGAATGCCCTAGAGCATATTAGCCTTACGATTCATCAGGGCGAAAAAGTTTCCATAGTAGGAGCTAACGGCGCTGGAAAATCTACATTTACTAAACTGTTATTGGGTTTGTATCGCCCCACAAGTGGTTCTATTTTTTTGAATGGAACGAACATTGAAGAACTGGATTCGGGCAGTTATTTGCGGTTGTTTTCGGCTGTGATGCAGGATTATCAGCTTTTCAGTTTTACTATTCTGGAAAATATTATTTTTTCAGAAGATCCATCGCCTACTCAATTGGCGGCTGCATGGGAATGTGTGCGGGAAATCGGACTGAGCGGCACGATTGAAAGACTGCATAATGGCATGGGAACATTTTTAACGCAACGGTACAATGAAAAAGGTATTGATTTGTCAGGAGGTGAGCATCAGAAATTGGCCATCGCCAGAGCTTTGTATCATAATTCTCCCATTATGATTTTAGATGAACCAACTTCTGCTCTTTCCCCTCAAAGTGAATATGATATTTATCAGCGCTTCAGCAAAATGACGAACAATAAAACCGTTCTTTATATTTCGCACCGATTATCCAGTTGTACGCTATGTGATAGGATCCTTGTATTTGATGAAGGAAGAATTGTGGAGGATGGCTCGCATTGGCAATTGCTGGAACAGGGTGGACAATATGCAAAAATGTTTCATAAACAGGCATCCTTATATGGTTTCTAACGGTATTCCGGCTTTCAAAGGAGCTTAGCATGAAAATGTATCATAAAATTTCCAAAACTCTCTTATGTTGCGGACAACTTATCCGAATGAAGTGGAGAAAGAGCAAAAGTCTATTCCTGATGGATGTGATGATTGGCTTGTTTAGAGAATCAAAGTTAATCTTGAATATGGTTTTCCCGGCAGTAATTATTCAATTAATTATGGATTCAACAAAAAAGGATTTGGTGTTGCTTTGGATTTTGGGAAGCAGCCTCGCTATGACAATCATTTCCATTGGGATAGAAATACTTCAGCGCTCTTTATCGAATCATTCACTTCGCGCATTGAACTATCTTATTCTAAAACTGAATAAGAAGGCGATGCGCATCAATTTAAGTGATTTTGAATGTGGAGATAACATGGAACAATTTGATAAGGCTTATGATGGACTATGGAATTCTTCGGATGTGGATTTTGTCATTCTGTCCGTCATTTTCAGTAAATTGATTTCTTTTGGAGTTACCGCATATATTTTTAGTAGCGTGCATTGGGGTGTTGCTATATTTGTCGTTGCAACACTGTTGATTGAATTCATTTTGGATATATATCTTTCTGAACGATTACATCAAAAAGATCAACAGCAATCGGAACTGACTCACAAAAGAAAATATTTGTCGGATACCCTTTTTGATTACAAGACTAATAAAGAAGTTGTTTTGAATGGAGCGGTAGATTTTTTTATCAACAAGTTTCGAACGGTATTTACGATGGAAATGGAAATGGAAAAGGGTAAAAAAGCTGATATCTTCAAAAATGATAGGATATGTGCCTGTATAGAATTTTTTCGTATTTGCATTGTTTATGTAATTGCCGTTTTGCGATATATGGGAGGATACCTTCCGTTAGCTAATTTTACCTTGTTTTCCAGCGCGGTGAAACAGATGACCTATGCTATTTGGCAAATTTTGCAAGGATTTTCCTCTTTACTCCGTGCGAGTGAGTATTTTGATGATTATATTCAATATATGAATTTGGATGAAACGGATTGTCAAAGCGGAAGCCAACACATTGATCATCCTATATTTCACATCGAATTTAAAAATGTTTCATATCAATATCCAAATCAAAGCGATTATGCGGTGCAAAATCTTTCGTTTGTGATATCAGAGGGTGAAACCGTTGCGTTGGTTGGAGATAACGGCGCGGGAAAGAGTACCGTTATTCGGCTGTTGATGCGCCTGTGCCATGTTACAGATGGTGATATTTTATTGAATGGGAAAAGCATTTATACATATGATTATGAAGAATATATATCCTGCTTTGCACCAGTGTTTCAGGACTTTATGCTATATTCTTTTACGCTTAGGGAAAACATCTGGTTTGACAAAATGCCGACGGATTTCGAAAGTGAGACCTTATTGACTGATATTGGTCTGAGTCAAAAAATTCATTCTTTGCCTAAGGGATTGGATACTCCTTATACAAAACGATTTTATACCGATGGAGTTGAATTTTCGGGTGGAGAGGAACAAAAACTTGCGATTGCACGAGCTTACGCCAAATGCAGTCCGGTGATGTTTTTGGATGAGCCCACCTCTGCGCTTGATCCATTGACAGAATGTGCATTTTATGAGTTGATTCATAGCCTGCGGGGTGGCAAAATTACGCTGTTCATTTCACACCGCCTGAGTACGACTAGGTTTAGTGATAAAATATTAGTATTGAATCAGGGACGATTGGTCGAGGAAGGTACACACGAAAAGCTCATGAGACAGCAAGGGTTCTATTATCGCATATTTAAAATGCAAACACAGTATTACCAATAGAAGGGGATGATACAAAATGTGTAAAATAGTAGTTATTGATACGGGCGTGGATATTGGTAATAAATATTTAAAAGTCAGGGGGATTGATGGCATTAGCATTCGAAGATCGAAAAAGAACGAAATGGCATATTCCGTTGCACATTATTCAGATGATCGCCTGTGCATACAAGATAACATTGGTCACGGAACGGCTGTTTGCGGAATCATTGCCACTCATAACCCAAACGCAGAACTTTTTGTAGTAAAGCTGTTTGACAGGGATTCCCTACAGGCAGATGAAGAATTGTTATGCTTCGCATTGGAGTATATTTTAAATTATGTAGATTGCAATATTCTCAACCTGAGTCTGGGTCTATGTTTATTAGAAAGCAGCAGACTGCATGAAGTGTGTAGACAACTGCAACGAAAGAGAAAATATCTTGTTTCGGCATTTGATAACAATGGGTCGATTTCCTATCCGGCTGCTTTTGAAACGGTCATCGGAGTAACAACTGGATGCGAATGTTATCATAATAATGATTTTTATATTGTGAATAATTCTATGGTAAATGTTTGTGCAAAGGGACGGACACAGAGACTTATTTGGCTGCAGGATAATCTGTTGATCGGATCTGGAAACAGTTATGCGTGTGCTCATATAACCGGGATTCTATCTAAAGATATAAGAAACCATGATCCAAAGGATATACTTGTGGGGAAATGCCGGGGAGTGATTGATGTCGGAGAAGAAAAGCGAGCAACATTTATTAACCCGGTAGCTAAATATAAAAAGGCGGTGGCTTTTCCTTTTAATAAAGAAATGCATAGCATTGTTCGTTTTTGCAATCAACTTTGTTTTGAACTTGTAGATATTTATGATCATAAGTATTCGGCACGTATAGGTGCATTTACGAATGATTTATTAAAATTCTTATGTCCGCAAAATTATTGTATCCGAAATATTGAAAATATTGACTGGAATTCATTTGATACATTTATTTTGGGTCACACGGATGAATTTTTGCATATATTGGGAAAACCTGAGTTCAAACAGACTTTGATTAACCAAATCATAGAACATGATAAATACATATATGCATATGACGATTTGTCTGAGTATGAGGTACCGAAAGACAGAGAACATTTGGTTTACTATCCAAAAATAACAAAATTGGACATACCTGTGTGTCCCTTTGGAAAGTTATATCGCCAAGGAAAGCCGGTTTTAGGTGTTTTTGGAACGAGTTCAAGACAGGGTAAATTCACATTACAGTTGAAGTTACGCACAGAATTTTTAAATAGGGGATATCGGGTTGCTCAGATTGGAACTGAGCCAAATGCTTTATTATTTGGAATGGATGCTGTTTTTCCTGTTGGTTATCATTCCGCTGTATCAATCAATCGTAAAGATACCGTCGCATATCTCAATAAGGTGCTTCATGAAATTTCTTCGGATGCGGATATAATTTTAGTGGGAGGACAGTCGGGCACCGTTATTCGTGATGAAGGAAATCTGGATAATTATAATTTTACTCAGATAGATTTTTTATATGCAACGCAACCAGATGCGGTAATCCTGTGCATTAATGTATTTGATGATTTAGATGTTATACATCGAACAAAGCAGTTTATTGAGGCGGCGGTAGGATGTCGTGTACTCGCATTAGTAGTTTTTCCATTTCACTACAGAAAAGAAGATACCAGCTATCAACAGCTTATTGCATTAAAAGATGATGAGTTCCAAACATATAAAGAGATTTATATAAAGCAGTTTAGTTTGCCGGTGCATTTAATGGACAATGGCTCTCATATTCAGGCATTAATGGAGCAAATCATCAACTATTTTTCTTAAACATAACATATACCAATAGAATTCTCTTTGTTAAAAGGCTCTTGGAAGTTATAGTTATGAATCAACAATGACTGGCGATACAGCAATACGAGGTGGAGTTGAAAGATATAAGGTTATGGATTTTAAAACCTTGCCAGTTTTTTGGCAGAAAGGCAGAATTAATGATGAAAAAAATACTACCTATTAATTTGAATCCGTATATAAGGACATATGCACATCATGGGTATCATCATGCAGTGATTTGTACTCGCGATAAAATTTCTTTTGATGAAAACACACCGGTCGCGAGTGTTCGTGTAAATAAATATTCTCAATATACATGGTATAGAAAAAGTGAAGGACTACAATATGATATTGCTGATAAAGAGCAATTGACATTTTATGCAAATAAATGGAATCTTAATATGAACGCCGCTTTTTGGAGGACATGTGATACGGATGATGATATTGAAATTACCATAAATAATCAGTTGTATTCAAATGTCTGGGGCTCTGTTTATGTTTTCCTTTCAAAGGATGATAAGAAAATAATAACGGATTTTGACCAAGCATACAATCTGGTATTTGGTAATTTTTCAAAAGATGGGATTTATTATAAAGATGAATACCGGCATCACACGATGTTGGAACATTTGCCGATGCTACCGATTACATTACACTTAAAAAAATCACAGAGCAGGGCCAACTTGACATATATAAGTTTTTCTCGGGACGAAAATACGATAAATATACCACTTAATGAAACAGGTTGTCCAAATGAAATAATTGGATTTGGTGTTAATTTGAGGTGCAACAGTTATTATGAATGGCTGTTTTCCAATTATATCAATATATATGTGGATTTGAATAATCAGATACCCATTGATTATCTATGTGATATACATAAGGATTGGCACTGTAACACATATAATCATTTTATAGATTTTAGTATTGAAACAGAGAATGAAATCAATAAACTGGGGTATCGGCTTATTGATTATATAAAGAAAATGATAGATAATGATAAATACGTTGAAACTATGATTAATGATTGTATTCATTTGAAAAGTGAAGAACAAGTTTACTATCATCAGAATTTGATATATGGATATGATGATGAGAACTTGAATTTTTCTATGTTGTATTATTATAAAGGTAAAGTTATGGCCGTGAACATGTCATATATAGATTTTCTTTCTGATCGGAACAAATTGATGAACAGAAAATTGTATATTTATAAATATAATCCTGCATATGAATATTATGAGATACAGCCGTCTCACATTGTACAAATATTTGAAGAGTATAGAGATTCAATCAACATATCATATTATGAATCAACATATCATGATGAGAATATTCGTTTTGGAATAAATGGGCTTAAAAGTTTTTTGTCAGATATTGGAAGAGAAAAATTATTGACAGATATTCGAGTGAGTTATTTACTTAGTGAACGTAGTAAGTGTAATTATGATCGAGTAGAGTATTTATACCAAAAGCAATTAATAAGTGATGAATATTATAAGTTGGCGATACAGTTATCAAAACAAATCTGTAATATTACCTTGTTAATAAGAAATCTTATATTGAAACGTATAAGTGGCGGAAGATATAACGATGAAATAATTGAAAGATATTTCGTTGAGTATATAACTTATGAGGTCGATTTTACGGATGCCATTATTTGTGGATTAAAGAAAAAACCCGTATGAGAGCAGCATAAGCATAACACTATTTATGGGAGCTGACATGAAATGTCCGATTGTGAGTTCCTTGACTTCCCCTCCCCAATTCGCTATGATAAGGGCAATGGATTCCGCTTTTATCACACATCGGAGGAAACCCCGTGAAGCAAAAGGAAAATACCGTCAGCTTGCTGACGCCGCCCGGCAGTGCGCCGCATTATAAAACCTTATCCGAAGCCGCAGTCCACGACCTGGGGCTGGATTATCTCTGTGCGCAGATCACGGACAAAAAGCAGGAGCAGACGCTTTTGCTGTCCGTTCTCTCCAAAATGACGGACGACCCTGCGGTGACGCAGTATCGGAGTGACGTGTTTGCGGATATCTATCAAAACGAAGCCATGTGCGATGAAATACTGCGTGTTCTGGATCAGATCGATTTTCTGCGCGATTACGGAAGTATCGGCAGGACCCATGACGAAGCAAAAGGCGTGTGGGATCTCATGCACCGTTTGGACGACCTTGGCCGCCTGGGGGAGGAGTGTCGGCAGTTTCGCGAGATCTATGCCGACAGTACCCAAAACAGTCTGCTGCTTCTCAATGAGACCTTTTCCACGACCTCTTTTGAGGAGGGATATTTTATTGCCAAAGATGCGGTCAGGGCAATTCTGGACAAAGGAATCCGCACAATTTACAATACCCATATGCACAAACTGGCATTTGATTTAGAGGAGTTGAATCGTTCTTACGATTCCGTCAGGGCAGTTTCCCTGATCGTCAAGGCGGATGGCGGCAAGCGCTCGTTTCAGATTGAGATCGCGCCGCCGGAGGGGATGTCTTATGCGGGTGACATTGCGAGAAAATATGGGGTGACTTACGAGATGCTGGTGGGACATTCTTAGGCTGACGGTTCATAGCACGGACGAAGCGGCAATTGGAATAGAAACGTATGGAAAAGGGTTGAAAGGATGATAAAGGAGGGTTTCACATGTTTACGACAAACAACTCATTAAGTGACATTTTAAATGCACCGGGCATGAGAAAATGGTTTCCGTATCTCTTTGCGGAAGACCATTTTGACCTGTTTCCAAAGGAGTTATGGGGAGAAGCGCTGCGGCTTTCCGCTTTCAGGGGTCAGACCCCGTGGGGGAGCGATCTGCGGGGAATCGCAGAGCAGCTGGTCGATACGGCCAATCTGATTCTGGAGATCCAGTCAAGGGAAAGGCAGTGCCTGCATTTGCATGACTGGAAGCCTTGGGAGCCGATCGAGGGAGAACTTTTGCAGGGCGGGGATCAGACCTTTCTCATCACACCGCAGCCCTCGGAAAAAGAGGAGGAAAAGAAACCGGCACTGATCATCTGTCCGGGCGGCGCCTATGAATTTGTCAGTTTTCAGAACGAGGGCACGCCGATTCAGACGGTAGCCGAACAGAAGGGCTATGTGACCTTTATGCTCCGTTACAGAGTGGCGCCGTCCCGCTATCCCGATCCGCAGATGGACCTTTTGGACAGCATCCTCTATGTCAGGGAAAATGCCGCGAAATATCAGGTCGATCCCGACCGCATTGGTATCGTGGGCTTTTCGGCGGGAGGGCATTTATGCGCATCGTCCGCCGCTCTTGCAGAAAGACTGTTGCCGGAAGGGAAGCCAAATGCGGTTGCCTTAGGCTATCCGGTGATCAGCTTTGAAAAAGGGACCGCGCATGAAGGAAGCTTTTTTGCGCTGTTTGGCAAAGAAGATGAGGCGCTGCGAAAAGAGTTTTCCGTGGAAAATCTGATCGAGGCGGATTATCCGCCGACCTTTGCCTGGGCATGTATGGACGATGACTGTGTTCCGCCTGAAAACACGAAGCGACTGGAAGAAAGACTTCAGGAAAAGGGGGTTGCGCATGCCTGCTATTACTACCCGACAGGGGGGCACGGTTGCGGTCTTGCCTATGACAATTCGGCATGGAAATGGAGCCTTGAGATGTTTGCCTTTTTAGAAAAGAATTTATAGAATGGTCCAGTCATTACCGCTATTTGTCCTCATACAACAATCCTTCTTCCTTTCCCGGCATTTTTGACCGATAACTATAGAAGGACAGGAAATCATGAGATGAATGGTAAGAGCCGTAATATGCTTTGTGTGTATGTAGGCTGTGTTGACAGGAGGATAATTTGAATATAGCGGTTTGTGACGATGAAGAAAACATTCGCTGCCTGATTGGGAAACTGATCGGAAAACAGGAGGGCAGTTATCATATCATGGAGTTTTCGTCCGGCGGGGAGCTTTTGCAGTTCTGGCAGCAGGAAGGGCGGGCGCGGATCGACATCCTTTTTCTGGATATTTCCATGAATGATATCGACGGGATGGAAGTGGCTAAGCAGATCAGGGCGTGGAAGGAAGAACGGGAAGAACCTGTGTGGGGGAGCCTTCCTTTGCTGATTTTTGTCTCGGGTTATTCGGAGTATATGCCGAAGGCTTTTTCCGTCAATGCCTTTCAGTACTTGATGAAACCGATCAACGAGAGGGAATTTGAGGAGGTGTTTGCGCAGGCTGTGCGGGAATGCCGCTATCTGGAGGCAAAAAAGGAAGCGGAGCCGCGGCGTATCCCGATCCGAATCGGAAAGATCACCAGAAATGTTTCCATAGATGACATTTCTTATATAGAAAGCAGGAACAGGAAAATCGTGATCAGGATGCGGGAGGAAGAACTGGAAAGTTACGGAAAGATAGGAGAGATGGAGGAGGAATTGCAGAAACGCTTTTTTCGCATCCACAAAGGGTATCTGGTCAATCTGAAATGGGTGGAACGCTACAGCCGCATGGAGGTACAGATGAAGGACGGCGCCAGACTGCCGATCTCCAAGTATAAGTATCAGGATTTTGTCAAGGCTTATCTGGAATACATTGCGGAGGACGAATAAGGCATTTGCCAATCCGGACAGTTCGTGGTATTTTCGGAGGAATTGAAAGTATTGACAAGGAAGAAAACTGAATTGGGTTTCAGATGGCCTCTGACAGAGGGAGTCCGGTATAGGGACTCCCTTTTGTAATGCCAAAAGTTCCGTTTTTCGTCGGACCTGACAAATTTTATAGAATCTAAAAAAGAAGTTGCGTTTCTGGAAATTTTCCCCTATAATTTATTTTAGGAAAAAGTATATTATTTTATAATAATAAAAACAGAAAGGGAAACAGCGCAATGAGCCAAGAGGGAAATAATCTGACTTTTAACAAACCGTGGATTTTACAGAGGGCTGACCCCTATATTTACAGGCATACGGACGGTACTTATTACTTTACGGCTTCCGTGCCGGAGTACGACAGGATCGTGCTGCGCAGATCGGATACGCTGGCGGGACTGCAGACGGCGCAGGAGACGGAAGTGTGGCACAAGCATGAGTCGGGGGTCATGAGCTATCATGTGTGGGCACCCGAGCTTCACTATTTGGACGGAGCGTGGTACCTCTACTTTGCGGCGGGAGAGAAAGATAATGTCTGGAATATCAGGCCGTATGTGCTGGAGTGCAGGGACGAAGATCCCATCACGGGCAGCTGGACGGAAAAAGGGATGATGGGCTGTCTGCCGGAAGATGAATTTTCTTTCCGCGCGTTTTCTCTGGATGCGACGGTGTTTGAAAGCGGCGGCAGGCGCTATTATGTGTGGGCGGAGAAGACCAGTGTAGGCCGTCAGATCTCCAACCTGTATATTGCGGAGATGGAGACGCCTTATCAGTTAAAGACGCAGCAGGTGCTTTTGACAACCCCGGATTATGACTGGGAGCGCGTTGGTTTCTGGGTGAATGAAGGCCCGGGCGTCATCAAGAGAAACGGAAAGATCTTTTTGACGTATTCCGCATCGGAAACCGGCATCGCTTATTGTATGGGAATGCTGACGGCGGATGAAGGCGCGGATCTGCTCGATCCCCTGTCGTGGAAAAAGGAAAGATATCCGGTGCTCTCGTCCGATGAATCCAAGGGAATCTACGGACCGGGACATAATAATTTTACCGTGGATGAAGAAGGAAACGACATCCTGGTATTCCATGCGAGGACGGAAACGGAGATCGTCGGAGATCCGCTGTATAACCCGAATCGCCACACGATGCTTATGAGAATCAAATGGGATGAAGCCGGCAGACCGGTATTCCGATTTGATGATTGACTGACTTAGGAAACTTTAGAGAAGGCGGGGATTCACAAGAAAAGCAAAGGGCGACAGAGAATGTAGCGGGGCGAACATGGAAAACAGTATCTATGACTATTTAACGGGATTGTATAACCGAAAAGGTCTCTATGAGAAATATGATGAAATGTCGGGAAAAGACAAGATTCATTTCATGTTTCTCGATCTGGATAATTTTAAGACCGTCAATGATGTATACGGACATAAGTCGGGCGACGAGCTTTTGATCGCAACGGGCAGGCTGCTGCAGGAGTGTGTGCCTGAGGCGGTTGCGGTGCGCCTTGGCGGGGACGAATTTGTGATGATGCTGTTTGGCGAAAAATCCAGAGAAGAGCTGGCGGGCGCAGCAGGACGGATTTTGGAGCAGATGCGCAGGCAGGGAAAAGAAATGGACTTTTTTACGGTAGTGTCCATGAGCATCGGCGTGGTGTGGAATGCGTTTTACGATACGGATTTAGAACAGCTCTTAAGCCAGAGCGATGCGGCGATGTATGAGGCTAAACAGAACGGAAAAGGCTGCTATATGTTCTACAATGATCTGGAAGAAAAATTTCTTCTGGAAAAGCAAATGGAAGAACATGCGCAGCAGGCGCTCAGAACGGGAGAGTTTGTGGTGCGCTATCAGCCCGTGCTTCATATGATCAGCTCTAAAATAGAGCATACTCAGGCATGTGTGTTCTGGCAGAGGGATGAAAAAACGGTCTGGGAGACAAAAGATTTCAGGCCGCTGTTTGAACGGAAGAATTTCAGCAAAGAGATCGATCTTTATGTGTTTGAAGCGGTTTGCAAAGATTTGCAGAGATTTCATCAGGAAGGCAGGATGCACGATAAGGTCAGCGTGCAGTTGTCCAGACAGCTGTTTTTGGATGAAGGATTGGGGCAGCGGCTTTTGGAGACGATGGCGCGTTACGGCGTAGAGCCGCATGAGCTCGAGCTGGCCTTGGAGGAGAAGGCGATTTCTTCCCGTGGCGTTGAGAAATTGATCGATTCCATGACCGCATTGAAGAATCTGGGCTTTTCGCTGGCGTTGATCCATTTTGGGGAGGATTTTTCCAGTTTCCGCTATCTGCGGAAGCTTCCGGTGGACAGTCTTAAATTTGAAGAGACTTATCTCAAAGAAAACTTATTAAATCCAAAGGGCAGGCAGATCATCAAGACGCTCATCAGACTGGGAAAGGATTTAAAGCTTTTGCTGGTAGCGGAAGGGCTCATTGAAAAAGATGAAGTCGTTTTTTTGAGCAGCTGCGGCTGCGATGCGGCGGCAGGGGAGTTTTATTCCGAAATAATGCCTTTGGATGAATATCTGGATTACACGAAAAAGCAGGCAGCGCAGAAGGAACGCAGGGCAGCGTTCCGCTTTCTTGACGGTCTGTCCGATGAGGATGGCACGATGACGGGCGAGATCGTGGGAGAGGGCGTAGCGCTTGTTCACGGGATCAGCGATCTCTGGGGCGGCGTTCATTTTCCGGGCGGAGAGGTCGGGCAGAATCTGATTTGTCTGCCAGGCAGTCTGTTTCCGGGAAACAGCTACACGCTCACGATGTGGATCAGAACAGATGCCGGCAACGATTGGACGAGTGTCATTTATATGCGCTATCTGGACGGTTTCGCGTCTCTGGTACCCTATCTGGGTGACGGGCAGAGTATTTACCGCATCTGCGAAGATACGGATATGAACAACGGCTGGCATGATACCTTCTGCCGTGCGGCAGCCTTCCATCAATGGTGCTTTCTTGCGGTGACCTACGATGCCTTCAGCGAGTCGGTCTGTTACTATTTCAATGGCAGGAAGGCCAGATATCGGGTAGATGTGCCGACGATGTTGGCCTGCCGCCAGGTGATGTTTGGCGGTGATCCCTTCCAGAAATCCTACCAGGGAACCGTATCCGCTCTGGTTGTTTATGACAACGTAAAAACGAGCGAAGAAATTCAGGCGATGTATGATTCTTACCTGGAGGAACCGGGCTTTTGCGGTGACAGGGAAAGCTTCTGGATGGAAGTCAATTAGATGTCAATCGGGCCGCTTTTTATACCAGGTACAGATGCCCCTGTCGGATAATCCCGAGAGCATGATCGTAGGACGCTCCAGCTCCCTGTCCCATGCGGGAGAAGCGATAAGGCTTTCCGTCGTATTGCCGTATTGCACGGTGATCGTGTATGCGCCGCTCATGTTCCAGAAGCCAATCACGGAGCAGCATTCCATACGGTCGTTTTCCATAAGGCGCAGGGGGTGGGCACACTGGATGCCCTGCGGCACGGAGGGAGTCAGCGCGATCCTCTCATAGGAACCGATCAGGTCGTTAGCGGAAAGCGACTGGAGCATTTCACCGGCATAGGGCTGCGCAGCGGCGATCAGCCACTCGTCGGGCGTCAGATAAAGCCTGCGGATCTGTAAGGTAGAAGGCTCCGGTTGTTCCGTAAAATTCATTTCTCTGATGTGGGAAACCAGAAACATTCCCTTATCGTCGCACAGGACGGAATTGTGTCCGGGAGCCATGTACGGCGTCCCGTCAAACCAACGATATCCACAGGAAATCATCAGGCCGACCGTGTTGTCTTCATCGTTTGGATCCGCCATGTCGCGGCCGTGATAATCGAGAAAAGGCCCGGTGATATGGCGGCTTCTGCCGATGCGGATGTTATAATCGCTTTTTAGGGAGCCATAGGATACAAACAGATAGTAATAGTCTGTCTCGGGCAGATAGATCATATAGGGACCTTCAATGGCGCAGTCCGTCCAGGCGGGGCGCCTTGCCAGACAGGTGCCGATCCCGTCTTCGGCGGCAAGTCCCGTCGTTTTATCCAAACGGAGGATGTGGCAGCCGCCCCAGAAAGAGCCGTACAGCAGATACTGTTCGCCGGTGCGCGCATCCTCGATGATGTTGGCGTCGATCCCGTTCACGGGCAGGTCGTCGCTTGTTTTTAGAACGCATTCCCCGGGGAGAAAGGGGCCTTCCGGCTTGTCGGAGACTGCCAGAAAGATGCAGGACTGTCTGACGCCCCAGGAGGAGTTGGAACAGTACAGGCGGTATTCGGAGCCGACTTTTACAATGTCGGGCGCCCAGATATCATGGCTGTTGGTCCAGGAGACGGATTCTTCGGGCGGAGCGCTTACCACTTTGCCCAGATTTTCCCAGTGGAGCAGATCGGCGGAGCGGCGGCAGAGCGCGCCCGTGCTGTAGATATAGTAGTTTCCGCTTACGGGATCACGATAGATCGCGGGATCGTGCGTCATCCACAGTCCCGGAAGATTGCGGTTTTTCGTCAGGCGTGACGGCTTTGGCGGCTCTGTGGGCGGTTTGCTTGGGAATGTGATATGAGACATGGCATTATCCTCCTTGCTGAAATAAATTCATTATTTTATGAAATTATAAAGGATATAGCGGGACTCTTCAATAGGATATAGTAAAAATATCTAAAAAGTTTGCTTTTGCTTGCAATTTTTGAGTAATTTGTATACAATAGTTTATAACAATCAAAAATAATTCACTTCAATATGGAGGCGTAAAATGAAAACAAAAAAATTGTTGCTGTGCGGGATCGCGCTTTCTGCCTGTTCGATGCTCCTTACGGGATGCGGAAAGACACAGGGGAAAGACGCATCGCAGATCGAACAGGGAAATGTTGCTCTGGGCGTGTCGGTTCACGATCCTTCCATTGTGAAGGATAATGGGAAATACTATATCTTCGGCTCCCACATGGAGGCGGCCGAGAGCAGTGACTTAATGAGCTGGAAATCCTTTGCCAGCGGGGTAAACGCGGCAAATCCGCTGTTTGACAACCTTTTTGATGAGGAGATGAAAGCTTTTGCCTATGTTGGGGATTATGTGGAGGGCGGCTATGCGGTGTGGGCGCCGGATGTGATCTATAACGAAGCCATGGAGAAATGGGTGATGTATTTTTCCACCAGCCATGACTGGTGCACCTCCAATATCTGTTTCGCGGTCGCGGACGATATCAAGGGCCCCTACAGTTACGTAGATACGCTGCTTTACTCAGGTTTTACATCCACGACGGCGGACAAGACGAACTTAAAGGAGATCCTGGGGGAGGATGTCAATGTCAGCAATTATCTGCAGTCGGCGAAATATAACCATTTGAATTATCCGAACTGTATCGACCCCACGATCTTCTATGATGAGGAAGGGACCATGTGGATGGTCTACGGTTCCTGGTCGGGCGGAATCTGGATTTTGCAGATCGACGAGCAGACAGGCTATCCGATCCACCCGCAAACCAATGAGGATACACATACGGATGCCTATTTCGGGCAGTATCTGATTGGCGGACTCCACAATTCCTGCGAGGGACCTTACATATTATATGATGACGAGACGGGATATTACTATCTGCTGGTTTCCTATGGCGGGCTGACCAGAGAGGGCGGCTATCAGATCCGCTGCTTCCGTTCGGAGAATGTGACGGGTCCGTATCTGGATGCTTCAGGCAGTACGTTTGAATACACGGCAGACCATACGGGAGTGGGCGTGAAGATGATGGGCAATTACAGCCTGCCGAGCTTAAAGACCGCTTATATGGCGCCGGGGCACTGCTCCGCGTTGATCGACGAGGACGGGAAGCGTTATCTGGTCTATCACCAGCGCTTTGATAATGGCACGGAATACCACGAGCCCAGAGTGCACCAGATGTTTTTGAATCAGGAAGGCTGGTATGTGGCGGCGCCCTTTGCGACGAACGGCGAGAGCCTGAAAGAAGACGGCTATACGAAAAAGGACGTGGAGGGGAAGTGGTATCTGATGAACCACGGAACCGATATCGGCGCCGAGATCCATGGAAGCAGCGAGGTGACGTTAAAGGGCGGCAAAGTTTCCGGCAGCGAAGAACTTGCGGGAAGCTATGAGCTGGAGGAGGGAAGCTCCTTCATGCAGCTTACACAGGGGGATGTGACCTACAGCGGCGTGCTTGTCGATATGACGGATGAAGCGGGAAATGCAGTCAGATGCTTCATGGGCGTGGGACAAAACAACGAGACTGTGTGGGCTGTCACGTATCTGTGATGTCGATTATTTTAGAAAGTTTAATAATAATAAAAATATTTTAATGAATATTAAAATACATATTGACAATGGGGGGGGGGTAATGTAAAATATGGATAACAAGACAGATAAAAGCAGAGAAAACTGTACATAGTGCACAAATGCAGGATGGGAAAATTGTATAGAAGATCTGAATTATCTGCAAATTGAGAAAACACTATAATATTTTAAAAGGAGGATCACTATGAAGAAGAAATTGGTAAGTGTTTTGCTGGCATCGGCTATGATCGTTTCCACTCTGGCGGGCTGCGGAAACAGCGACAGCGGAACGACGGCTGACAACAGCACGACGACAGACAGCAGCACGGAGACGACAGAGGAAGATCCCAACGAAAAGGTTGGCGCGCAGATCGAGGTTGACCAGTCCGCAACTGACAGCGTATCGGTAGAAGGCGAGTACAGCGATGCGGATCTCACGGTCTTCATTTACGCGCAGGATCATGAAAAGGCGGTTTATCAGTCTCTGATCGACAAATTCATGGAGTCTACGGGTGCGAAGGTTACCTTCGAGGTTACCACGGCTGACGAGTACGGCCAGAAGATCCTTGCTTACAAGGCAGCTGGCGATATGCCCGACATTTTCTATGTAGGTCCTGATACCATTGCAGCAAACGTGGATGACGGCTATCTCCTTCCGCTGGATGATTATGTGCCGGAAGCTACCATCAACGACTTATGGCCGGCTATCACCGAGGCATACAGATACGACGGAAAGCAGGCGGGTGCAGGCCCGATCTACGGTTTGCCGAAGGATCTTTCCACCTTTGCATTTGCTTACAACAAGACCCTCTTTGACGAGGCAGGTTTAGAGTATCCCGATCCTGAAAATCCTTATACCTGGGAAGAATTCCTGGAGGTTTGCGGAAAGCTGACCATCGACAAGGACGGCGACGGCGAGATCGATCAGTGGGGCTGTGCAAACGCATTACAGTGGGCGCTTGACGCATTCATCTACACCAACGGCGGTCACTTCCTGAACGAGGATTATACACAGGTTGTGATTGATGGTCAGAAGGAATTTATTGACGCATTCCAGTATTTTGCAGATCTGACCTGCAAGTATGGCGTAACGCCTACCGTTGAGCAGGATACGGCTCTGGGCGGATATCAGAGATGGCTGGATGGCCAGATCGGTTTCTACGCATGCGGTACTTGGGATGTAGGCGCATTCATGGATAAGAACACCTTCCCTTACGAGTGGGGTCTTTGCGCATGGCCGACAGGCTCTACCGGCAAGTCCATGACCCGTAACGGTTCCGTAGGATTCGTGGTTTCCGCAGATACGCAGTATCCGGATGCGGCAGCAGCGCTGATCACCCTGTTCTCCACTGACCTTGAAGGCCAGAGAGTGCTTTCCGGTGAGACAACGGGCGCATCCCTGCAGATCCCGAACATCATGAGCTACGCTAAGGGCGATTTCAAGGACAGGATCGCTGACGGCACCATCCCTTATGGTGAAAATGTAGACGTAATTTTCAACTACATCGAGGGCACCGACAAGTATGAAGGTATCTTCGTAGAACTTACCTATACCTATAACGGCGACTGGTGGCAGGAGTTCTTAAGCGGCGGTTACGAGTATGTGTTGACCGGCGAGAAGACCGCGGCAGAATACTGCGCAGAAGTACAGCCCGCAATGCAGGCGGCGCTTGACAATGCAAATGATATGAAGGCAGCGGCAAGCGGACAGTAAAAAAATAAAAGGCAGGTGCGGAGACCTTAGGTGTTTCCGCACCTATTTTATCAACAGAGATGGTAGAAAGGTGAAGGTATGGATTCCAGTAAGGGTAAAAAACAAAAAACGAAATTGTCTGCGATGGCAAAGCGCGAAGAAAAATGGGGGCTTTTGTTTGTTGCGGCACCGGCGCTTGGATTTCTTATTTTTATGCTTTGGCCCATTATATTTGCCATATTGACAAGCTTGACGACGTGGAACGGCGCCAAGGGTTTCGCCGGGATGATGGACCGCTTTTGCGGATTTGACAACTACATAAAACTGTTTGCCGACAGGAAGTTCTGGCAGACGCTCGTAACGACGATCATCTATCTGATCGGTATCCCGATTGGTATGATTTTGGGGTTGATATGCGCGATGGGCATGAATCGTAAGATCCCCGGCGTGAGGGTGCTGCGCACCATGTATTATGTGCCGGTTATCTCCTCACTCGTATCCGTGTCGATTCTGTGGGCATGGGTTTACAACTACGATTATGGTCTTTTTAATACGATCATCAAGACACTGACCGGACTGCACGGTCCGAACTGGCTCGGCGATGAGGCGCTGATCAAGGTGTCTATGATCATATTCATGGTGTGGAAGGGGCTTGGATCTTCCATTATCCTCTATCTGGCCGGGCTGCAGAATATCCCCCGCTCCTATTATGAGGCAGCAATGGTGGACGGCGCCAGCGGCTGGCAGAAATTTAAGAGCATTACCGTGCCGCTCTTGTCACCCGTAACCTTCTACATATTGGTGACGACACTGATCGGCGGTTTCCAGGTGTTCGTAGAGGTACAGGTGATGACGCCTTCCGGAAACGGCGGTATCGGGTACAGTGCGGCGACGATCGTGTTCTATCTGTACCAGAAAGCGTTCGAAAGTTACCAGCTCGGGTATGCAAGTGCCATAGCGGTCATTCTGGCGATCATTATCTTTATCATTACGGCGATCAACTTTGTCGGACAGAATAAATGGGTCAAGACCATGGACTAGGAGGGGTGTGAGATGAAAAGTAAAGATCTTGTGTCTTCCGGAATAACATCCAAAAAAGAGAAGACGCTCAATATAATAGTGTTTATACTGCTCGCACTCGGTGCGGTGGCCATGATTTTCCCGTTTTTCTACATGGTGATGACTTCTTTTATGACCAAGAACCAGTATCTGTCCGGTCAGTTAAGAGTCATTCCTGACCCTTGGGTGTGGGGAAAATATTCGGAGGTCATGCAAAAGGGTAATTTCATTTCCGGTATCTTAAATACCGTGAAAGTGGAAATACCGGTCCTCCTGATCGGCGGCTTTACCTCTTCGCTGGCGGCGTTTGCGTTCGCAAAGATGAATTTCAGGGCGAAGGGCGCCATCTTCATGGGACTTCTGGCAACAATCATGATCCCGTTTGCGGTCATTATGATTCCGCAGTATGTCATGTTTACGAGAATGGGATGGACGGATACGCTGCTGCCGCTGATCATACCGCCGTGCTTTGGCAATATCAGTATGGTGTTCTTCCTGCGGCAGAACCTGACCAGTATCCCCAATGACCTGATGGATGCGGCGAAGCTGGACGGCTGCGGTTATTTCAGAACGTTTGCGCAGATCTTCTTCCCGCTGATGAAAGGTGCGGTTGGTACGCAGATCACGCTGTGGTTTATGGCAGTCTGGAACGATTATCTTGCGCCCACGATCTTCCTTCGAAGCGAGGCGAACTGGACGCTGCAGGTCGTGATTCGTTCCTTCAATACCTATTATTCCATCCAGAGCGATTATGCGCTGATCATGGCGGCATCCGTAATTGCCATGTTGCCTACGATTATCTTGTTCTTCTGCTTCCAGAGGGTGATCATTGAGTCTGTGGCGATCAGCGGTATCAAATAATTGGAGCTTACGATATGTCAAATTCACCTGTGATCGCGTTCTTAAATAAGTTAACGGATTTGATTCTGTTAAATATTTTATGGATTATATGCTGCCTCCCTGTTGTTACAGCGGGGGCGGCTACTTGTGCCGCTTACTATGTCAGCATTACTTCGATCCGCTGCGGAGACGGTTATGTGTTCAAACGCTTTTTCACAGCGTTCAAAAGCTGCTTTGTCCCCATCACGCCGATTTGGCTGGGGCTTCTGGCGGCTGTTTTTATTTTGGCGGCGGATCTGTTTTTCTGGTATCATTTCGGCGGCGTTTTCGGGAAAGTGATGCTGCTTGTCAGCCTGGCGATCGCGATCCTTCTGTGGGTCTGGTCGCTGTGGATCTTTCCTGTTTTTGCTAAATTCAGCGGTAAGCGGAGAGAACTTTTGAAAAATGCGGCGGCGTTTGCGGTTGGCTATCTTCCTTATACCGTGATCGTGCTGGTGATCATGGGTGGAGTCATCTATGCGAATCTGGTTTCGCTTATCGTAAACAGCATTATGTTTTTTGTCGGATTTGCATTGGTTATGTATGTTAATTCATTCTTTTTCTATCGGGTATTTATGAATCACATTGATGAGCGGTATGATGATTTCGATCAGCCGGAAGAAGGATAGGAACTTTTCGGCGGACGACGGGGAAATAGTGGAGAGAAACTATGAAAAAAGAGACAAACAATAAACCGAAGCGGGAAAAGAAAATTGCGAATTCACTGTTGGTGGTCTTTGCAGGAGCGATCGTTTTGATTATTTTATTGGGAACGCTGTCTTATCAGATGGCTTCCGGCGCCGTCAGGCACAAATATGAGGATGCGGTAGTCAGTGCGGCTTCTTCCATGAGTACTTCCGTTCAGCTGATCTGCGAGTCGATCTCCAATAAGGCCGTGGAGTTTTATCTGAGCGAAGATTTTAATACCTACTATAACGAGATGTCTCAGACGGGCGGAACGGAAGCTACCCGCTATGCCAATGGGCTGAACGATGATTTGGTCGCACTCAGAAGCGCCTCCTCCTATATCGGGAACTATTATGTCTATGCTGAGAGCGGAAAGAGTCTTTTGGCGAATGTCAAGGGCTTCCCGGAAGGTGCGTATCAGGCGTTTATGGAGACGTCGGAAGGGCAGTCTCTGAACAGCAAAAAGACCTCGAATGCCTGGGTTGGAACCCATGCGTTCATTGACGAAACGCTTGGCACTTCCAATGAATCCTATGTCTTTTCTTTCATGATGCACTTCGTCCTCAAAAACAATAAGGGATTTCTGGTGATCGATGTAGACAAGAATTACATGGAAAATCTGCTTGGTGTCATGGAGCTTGGTGGTGGGAGTATCCGCGGCATCGTGACGGCGGACGGCCGCGAATTTCTCTTGCAGGAAAGTAAGGACGGCGGGGAGATCAAGATGGAGCGCTTGCAGGGAGAACCGCTTTTTACGGCAAATGCGCTTTTGTCGGAAGAATCTTCACAGGAAGTCGTATCGGAGTATGTGCAGGCAAATGGGCAAAGTCAGCTCCTTGTCAGCGCGCCGGTTGGAAAGACAGGAATGCGGGTCTGCGTGCTGGTGCCAAAGAGTACGATTCTGGCAGAGGTCAGCGGCATACGCAACATTACGATCGTTGTCGTCGTTCTGGCTTCACTGTTGGCGGTTTTATGCGGTCTGTGGTTCTCGAAAGGGATCAGCAGCGCTTTGCAGTCCATGAACGGTTCCCTCTACCATATTTCTCAGGGTAATCTGATGGAGACGGTGCAGGTGAAGCGCGAGGATGAGTTTGGAACGCTGGCGGGCAGCATCAATGAAATGCTTGACGGCATCAAGAGTCTTGTCGGAAATAACCAGAAATTCGGGACACAGGTCAAGGATCTTTCACAACAGGCATATTCTTACACGACCGGGATCGAGGAATCCATGCGGCAGGTTTCTTCTTCGATGGAATCCGTGTCCGGCAGCGTGAAGGAGCAGTTCAGGCAGACGGAGACGAGCGTAGGGGAAATGGCGGACTTTTCCGAGAAGATCAATGAGGTTTATCAGGCATCGGAAGAGATGACGCAGAAAATAGAGGAGGCTCTGCACTCGGTCGAGCAGGGAAAAGAAGGGATCGACGAGCTGAGCGTGAAATCAAAAGAGACAGCGGAAATCGCGGAAAGCCTGGTATCCGGCATTGATCAGGTCAACACGCAGTCCGGCAGGATCGTGGATATCATTACGACAATTGAAGACATTGCCTCCCAGACCAATCTGCTGTCCCTAAACGCTTCCATTGAGGCGGCGCGGGCAGGGGAGAGTGGCAAAGGATTTTCCGTCGTAGCCATGGAGATCCGCAATCTTGCCGACCAGTCCATGAAGGCAGGAACGGTCGTCAGGGAGATCGTCGGCGGGATTCAGGTGAGCAATCGGATCGCGACGGATGCGGCCAGGACGACGGAAGAATTTCTGCGCGGACAGACGGAAATGTTACAGGAGACGGTTTCTACCTTTGGCAATATCAATGCCAGCGTGACCATGCTGGTGGATGCGCTTGGCGCCATCCGCCAAAAGATGAAGAACATGCAGGAAAATAAGAATGCCGTGAACAGTTCCATAGAAGAAATTTACCAGTTATCCAGCGGGATTGCTTCCGCCATAGAAGAAATGTCGGGAGTCGTATGTGAGAAGATGGAGGAGATCGATACGCTTGCGGATACGGTGAGGAGTCTGAATATGGAAGCGGAAGAACTGCAGGAGTCCATGAGCCGCTTTGTTCTGGAAGAAAGTACGGATGGAGAATAGAATAGTGAAAAAAACGTCGGCAGAATGCCGGCGTTTTTTATGTGTTATCTCCATCTTCCTGCGTCGGGGTATCTGTAATCGGACTGTAATTGATGCGCACGTCGATATCCTGATTATAGTTGCCAAACGTCTTGCCGAAAATGGTCAGACCGCCGACATGCTCCGCATCCTCCTCGACTTCGAGCCGAAGTTTGATCGTACTGCGGTAGTCAAAATCAAAGTCGTTCATGGACACATCCGATACCTGCAAACCGTCGATAAAGGTGCCGCGTTTGTTGATGACGAGTATTTTCAAAAGGCCGTACTGGTTCCAGTTGGGATACCACCAATCGGGGGTAAAGATGCCCCGCACATTGCCAAAGTCACCGGGACTCGTCCAGGAGGCTACCTTTTTGTCATTGATCTTAAAGGAGATATCGGAGGGCCAGATGTCGTTGATGCCGGGTGCTTCCGAACTGATCTCCAGGGAGACGGTGATCTGATCGATCTTTTGACCGAAGGGGATGAAGTTGGGAATGATATATTCCACATATCCTTTGGTAAACCAGAGAATGTCCGCTTCGTATCGTCCGGGATGGGCAAAGTATCTGGTGTCATCGACCTCTCCGATCAGGGCGGTGTTGGAAGCAATGCCGCAGGTCGGATATACGTCGTAATCGGTAAAGTGCCCAACTTTTAAGCTGGTCTGATAGATATTCTTAAAATCCTCCTGAGAGTCAATGTCGATCAGGATCTTATCCAGATAAACGGAGCATTTCTTTTGGTTGCCATGTCCGGCCGATTCGTTGGAAATGGAGACGATACCGCAGTCCTCCAGCTTTTTGATATGATTCGTGAGCGCGCCGTTGGTGATGTTTAGTTTCCCTGCCAGCTCGTTCATGCTCATGCCGTTGTTCTCCAAAAGGATCCTGACGATCTCTATCCTGATTTCTGAGCCCAGAGCCTTGAAAATCTCCAGGCCGTCTTCCAGTTTTTCAATGTGAAGCATATTCGTTTCCCCAACCTGATTGAGTATATTTATCTTTGAAATATTTTATTCTATTATAAAGCAGATGGATAAAATAAGCAATATGTCTATAGGCCCTTTTTACTAGGGGGGGGGGTAAATGCAGCAGAGGGTTCTTTCAGATACTGCGACCGATAGACGGAGGGCAGCACCCCCATATATTTTTTAAATTTTTTGGTAAAGTAATCCGGATTAGTGAAACCGGAATATTCACTGGTTGGGATCACGGGGACTCCTCTTTGCAAATATTCAGCGGCTTTCCTAATCCGCACTTTGTCCAGATAAGTGTGGAAACTCTCTCCCATTTCCCGCATAAACAACTTTCCCAGATAGGCGCTGTTATAACCTAAAAGATTCGCGATGTCGCCTAACTTTAGCGGCGAAGAAAAATTCAGGTCAATGTACTGGCAGATTCGCTGGCAGGGGTTCTTGCGGGATTCATTACGAATATAACGGATCGCCTTTTGAAACTGGTCGTTCAGATAGGCGATGCTGTCGCATAAATAGCGGTCGTAGGTTACATGAGAGGTAAGGGCTTTGCTGCTTGCAATCGCAAATTCCAACTGCGGATAGTACTCTGTGAGCACAGAGACAGTCTGCGTATAGCAGTTCATGAGGATGAACTGAGTGCTGTCTCTGTGCGGCCTGCGCAGGGATAAAAAGTCCTGCAGGGACAAAAGTGCTTCCGCAAGCTCGGGACCCTGGAGAAGCAGGATGTATTGGATCATGCTTTCCGTAAAACTGATCAGATCAAGGTCTGTCTGCTGTGATTTGTCAAGCCGCTGTGACAGGGCATCCGCATAGAGCAGATTGCTCTGTTTTTCTTTATAATAATAGAGATTTTGATCGATCCGCCTGATCTCTGCGTAGAGTGTGCTCAGTTCGGTATGCGATGCCGCCTGTGAGCTGATGATTCCTAACAGCCCGTCGTAGGGCGGATAATTCTCCTGGCAGATTTTGAGCTGCCTTAAGATGAACTGTTCCTGGTGCAGACTTAAGGCAATCAGAATCAGCATGGATTCGGAAAGCGTGACAGACAGGCAGTTTTTGAGATGTAAAAGCGCCTCATCCCATATGTTGTCGGCAGTCGAATCGTCGGGCAGGGTCAGGCAGATCAGACGATAGTAGTCTGAATCCAGTTCAATGTGAAAAATGGATTCCATTTCGCTGACATAGGTCATATTGCCTGTCAGGATGTTGGATAACAGATTGTTCTTGGACAGCATGGCGGACTGCTCATAGTAAATCGATACCAGTTTTGTTTTTTGAATCTCATCGATGGCCCGCATAACGGCCCATGACAGTTCCTCCGAATCTGCAGGTTTGGTCAGAAAGGCGGTTACGCCGTAGTTGATGGCTGATTGGGCATCGGTAAAACGGGTTTCTTCTGTGAGAATAATGAGTTTGGCGTTGTAATCAATTGTTCTGATTTCGCGAATGAGCACTTCTCCGGAGATATCTTTCAGACGCAGATCTGTCACGATCAGTTCGGGCTTTTCCGATTTGATCAGGGCAAACGCGTCGTCGAAGCTGTCGGATTCCAGAAATTGGGTAAATCCATACTGGATCCAGGGGATCATATTCTGTAATTTCCTGCGGACGGGTTCTTCCCTGTCAAGAATCAGTACTTTCATGGCTATTTTCCTTGCTGTTTTCCTTGAGAACGGCTGTTTTTCAGGCTCCGTCCATGTTTTCCCTATGTGTCAAATAGTATCAGATTCCCTTTTGATTGTCCAATAAATTTGAAAAGTATAATTTTTACGGGTAGATATAAAATTTGAGTGGTACAACGATTTTCTTTTATCTATTAAAATTTAGGAGTCGACTAATTTCTGTTGACGCACAAAATTTTAAGGCTTTTTTATGGAGGAAAGTATGGGAAGCTCTGTCAGAAACAAAAGGATAGCAATCGCAGCAGTCGCAGTAGTGGTGGTAGCGTTGATCGCTGTTTTGGTCTTGACGCGCGGTGTGGAGGATTTCCATGATAAGTATGCGGGCACAGACCTTTCTGTCGACGTGGCAGGTATGGAGAGAGAGGACACCTATACGGGGTATCTGAATGACCATGCGGGTGCAGCGCATCCCGCACAGAGCGCAGAGGTGGATTTGTACGACTACGAAGCCGAGGGCATCGTGGAAGTGTACAATGATTATGAAGGAGAAGATAAGGCTCTGTTTACGGACACGGATTCCAAGGTTACCTGGAAGGTGAATGTACCGGAGACCGGTTTCTACAATTTCTGTATGGAGTATCTGCTTCCCGAATCCAGAGGCGTGGCGGCAGAACGCGTGGTGTATGTAAATGGTGAGATTCCTTTTGGAGATGCGAGAAACATTTCTTTCAGCAGAATCTGGACGGATGCCGCTGACCCCACGGTAGATAATCAGGGCAATGAGATCAGACCCAGCCAGATCGAAGTCTACGACTGGCAGAAGGCATATTTTAAGGACGACATGGGATACATTACAGATCCCTATGTGTTTTATCTGGAAAAGGGCGAAAATACCATCGGGCTTGAGGCAGCAAACGAACCTATGGTTCTTCGCAGGCTTGACATCGTTCCTGTTCAGGAAATTGCCACTTATGAAGAGTATCTGGCGAATCAGCCTGCCGATACGTCATCAGGTGCGGCCAAGGATTACATGGCGCTGATCGAGGGCGAGGATTCCACTTATCGTTCCGAATCTTCCCTATATGCAAAATATGACAGGTCGTCTCCCACGACCCAGCCCAACAGTGTTACAAAGACACTGCTCAATTACGTGGGCGGTGAGGCTTGGCGAAGTTCAGGCCAGTGGATCGAATGGGACTTTGAGGTACCTGAGGACGGATATTACAATATCATGATCAAGGGCCGTCAGAACTATTCTCGCGGTGCTGTGTCCAGCAGAAGCGTATACATAGACGGTGAGGTTCCCTTTGACGAGATGCAGGCGATTTCCTTTGAATACAGTAACGACTGGGATTATCTGGATTTGGCGGACGCTGAGGGCACACCGTACAACTTCTACCTGACTAAGGGTGTTCACACGATTCGTCTGGAAGCTACGCTTGGCGGTGTGGGCAGCATTCTTGAAGAATTGGAGGATTCCACGTTCCGACTCAATCAGATTTATCGAAAGATCTTAGTGTACATAGGAGCAAATCCCGATAAGTACAGGGATTATTATATTGAGAGAAGTTATCCCGAGATCATGGAGGCGATGGAGCTTGAGTCCAAGCGGCTTTATAAGCTGGTGGACGATATGGTCGCATACAGTGGACAGAAGGCTGACGGTATCGCTTCGGCGCAGACGGTTGCCCAGCAGCTGGAGCGTTTCTGCGAAAAGCCGCAGAAGATCAGTTTGGAATTTGTGACGTTCAAAGATAATATCACCGCGCTTGGCACGTCGTCCCTGAAATTGAGCGAGACGAAGCTGGATGTGGATTATCTGGTGGTGAGCGGCGTGAATGTATCGCCGGAAAAGAAGAAGGCGAATGCGTTCACGAAGCTGTGGCATGAGGCGAAATCGTTCGCAGCCTCCTTTGTGGTGAACTACAATGCAGTGGGTGATGTCTACGAAGAAGGAAAAGAAGAAGAAATCGTCAAGGTATGGGTTCTGACCGGCCGTGATCAGGGCACGATCTTAAAGTCCATGATCGATGACAGTTTTACGCCAAACAGCGGCGTAAAGGTCAATGTGGAGATCGTTGATCCGGGCGCGTTGATGAATGCGGTCATGGCGGGGAGAGGACCGAATGTGGTGCTTTCCGTGGCGGCTGACCAGCCTGTGAACTACGCACTCCGAAACGCGGTGGAGGATCTGACGCAGTTTGATGATTGGGAGGATACCTTCTCCCATTATACGGCAAGCTCTTATGAGCAGTATGCTCTTGACGGACATATTTATGCGATACCGGAAACGCAGACTTTCAATGTGATGTTCTATCGGACGGACGTTATGGAGGAGCTGGGATTGGAGCCGCCCGACACATGGCAGGAACTGATCGAAATGATGCCTACGATTCAGGGAAATAACCTTTCCGTGGGTATTCCGACAGCAGCGGGTTCCAGTACCACCGCGACGGCGACTACGGCGGTAGCATCCAATGCACCGGATCTGTCCTTATACTTTACCCTTCTCTTCCAATATGGCGGAGATATGTATAACAGCGAGGGTACGAAGACAGTGGTCGATGATGAGGCTGGGGTAAAGGCGTTTAAGGATTACGTCAGATACTTCAATGATTACGGTCTGCCTACTATATATGACTTTGTGAGCCGATTCCGTTCCGGCGAGATGCCCATTGGCGTAGCGGCATATTCGACCTATAACACCTTGATGGTGTCTGCGCCTGAGATCAGGGGACTTTGGGATTTTACGCTCATTCCGGGCACAGAGCGCGTCGCGGCGGACGGCAGCACATACATAGACCGTTCCGACTTTATCACCGGCAATGCAACGATGATGATCGCTACCGAGGATGAGGACCTGCGGAATAAATCATGGGAGTTTATGAAGTGGTGGGCAGAACCTGATACACAGGTGCGTTTCGGACGTGAGATCGAGGCGCTGCTCGGATCTTCGGCACGATATGCCACGGCAAACAAGGATGCGTTTGCCCGGCTTTCCTGGAGCAATGATGATATCAAGGTGCTGGATGCGCAGTGGGATGAAACAGTAGGCATCAGGGAAGTGCCCGGCGGTTACTTTACGGGACGTCATATCACCAATGCCATCAGAAAGGTGATCAATGAAAAGACCGACTCGCGTGAGACCATCATAGATTATGCGGTTACCATCAATGATGAGATCAAGAAGAAGCGGATCGAGTTCGGGTTGCCGATAGACGAGGAGCAGGGGGTAGAGTGATGGGAAATTATATCAGAAAATATTTTGTTCTGCGCAAACATAATTTGCAGGTTGCGTGGAAGAAGGCAAAGCGGAGTAAGATGTGTTATCTGTTTCTTTTGCCCTATGCGCTGCTGTTTACACTGTTCTTTGTGGCGCCTGTGGTGCTCTCCATATTTTACGGCTTTACCTATTACAATATTCTGGAAAAGCCGCGGTTTATCGGACTGCAGAATTATATCAGTCTGATCCTGGATGACGACATCTTCCTTATCGGCTTAAAGAATACCTTGATGATAGCCGTTATCACAGGCCCTTTGGGATATATCATGTCGTTCCTGTTTGCCTGGCTGATCAACGAGCTGCCCAGATGGGTGCGAAGCGTAGCGGTGGTCGTATTCTATGCACCGTCGATCGCAGGTAACTGTTACGTGATCTTCTCCGTGTTCTTTAGAGGAGACGCTTACGGATATGTAAATGCTTTTCTGATGAATATAGGTATTATCGATACGCCGGTGTTATGGTTTATTAATCCGGACTATATGCTGCCGATTTGTATGCTTGTCATTTTGTGGATGAGCTTGGGCACGGGCTTCCTCTCCTTTGTGGCAGGCCTGCAGGGCGTGGACAGATCGCAGTTTGAGGCGGGTTACATGGACGGAGTGAAGAATCGCTGGCAGGAGTTGTGGTACATAACCCTTCCCAATATGCGTCCCATGCTGATGTTCGGCGCGGTCATGTCGATCACGCAGGCATTCGGCGTCTGTGACGTCACCATGGCGCTGTGCGGATATCCCAGTACGGATTATGCGGCACGTACAATAGTAACACACCTGTTCGACTACGGCTTCACTAGGTTTGAGATGGGTTACGCGTGTGCCATCGCGACCATCCTGTTCCTGATGATGATACTTTGCAACAAAGCAATTCAAAGTCTGTTGAGGAGGGTGGGAACCTGATATGAGCAAGAAAAGCAAGAAAAAGCAAGAAAATATGGAACCGGTTTACCGCAAAAAGCTGATCAAGAGAAGGAAACCCAACCGCTCTATCATTGGAGATATTTTCCTGTATCTGTTTTTGCTGATGGTGGCAGTGGTCATGGCATTTCCGCTGATTTATGCAGTGAGCAGCGCATTGAAGCCTTTGGATGAATTGTTCAAGTTCCCGCCGAAGATTTTGGCGCAGAACCCCACGTTTGATAACTTTTCCGACTTATTCGTGACGATGGGAAAATCGTGGGTCACCTTTTCAAGATATCTGTTCAATACGGTGTTTATCACCTTTGTCGGCACCTTCGGCCATTTGATCGTGGCATCCATGGGAGCCTTTGTGCTGGCGAAATATGATTTTCCCGGCAATCAGACGTTCTTTAAGCTGGTTACCGTGGCAATGATGTTCACCGGTTATGTGACGCAGATACCAAACTACCTGATCTTAAATAAGCTGGGCTGGATCGATACCTACTGGTCCATCATCATTCCGGCTTTTGCATCGCCGATGGGACTGTTTTTGATGAAACAGTTTATGGAAGGTCTTCCGACCTCTCTGATCGAGGCTGCGAAGATCGACGGGGCCAGCGAGTGGCGCGTGTTTTCCGGTATTGTCATGCCGAATGTAAAGCCTGCGTGGATGACGCTCATCATCTTTTCCGTGCAGGGCTTGTGGAACAATAAGGCCGCTACCTTTATCTATTCTGAACAGAAGAAAACGCTTGTATATGCCATGCAGCAGATTCAGAGCGGCGGTATCGCGAGAACAGGACAGGGCGCGGCAGTGTTGGTCGTTTTGATGATCGTGCCCATTGCGATCTTTATCTTCTCTGAGAGCCAGATCTTGGAGACAATGGCAAGTTCCGGCTTGAAAGATTAACAGTAAACGAGGTGGCGTATGAAGAAGATAATCAAATCAATCGGCGCTTTGGCGCTTGGAGCAGCGGTCTTTACAGCGTCCTCATTAAGTGTTATGGCGGCGGAAAGAAGCTATACCTACAATTATGATTATTGGGGCGATGTGCAGGATTCGCCGGATGCTTATACGGTGACGAATGTCTATACGGCATCGACCTTTGGACTGGATGTGAACTTTAAGAATCCGCAGGGGCTGTTCGTCAAGGGTAATATGCTCTACATATGCGATACCGGCAACAACCGCATCGTGCAGTTGGAGCGCACCGGCACGGAATCTTTTGCGGTGGCGCGCATCTTTGACAGCATACAGGGCGACACGGAAGTCACAGCGCTAGCCGGTCCCACCGACATTGCCGTATCGGAGGAAGGCGACATCTTCATCAGCGATAACGGCAACGCCAGGATCGTAAAGGTTGACAGTGATCTGAATTACCTCATGCAGTTTGACCTGCCGGTGGACTCCAATGTCAGCGCCGACAGCGTTTTCCAGCCTTCCAAGATCGTTATTGATACGGCAGGGCGTGTGTACTGTATCGCAACGAGCATCAACCAGGGCCTGTGTAAGTATGAGGCGGACGGGACCTTTTCGGGCTTCGTTGGCGCGACCCCCGTTACCTTCGATTTTATGGACTTCGTCTGGAAGAAACTGGCAACGCAGGAGCAGAGGCAGCGTATGACGTCCTTTGTCCCTACTGCCTACGACAATATTTATATCGATCATGAAGGCTTTATCTATGCCTGTGCCGGCGGTCAGGAAGAAGCTGCTTTGGATACCGGTGCGGCGGATGCCATCCGCAAGCTCAACCTCATGGGCAATGATATCCTGGTGGAAAACGGTGAGTTTCCCGTGTACGGTGATTTGTATTGGGGCGAAGGCGGCGGTTATGAAGGCCCTTCCTATTTTACGGATGTAACTGTTTTTGACAATGACATCTATGTGTGTCTGGATAAAAACCGCGGACGTCTGTTCGGCTATGACGATCAGGGTAAGACCGTGTTCTGTTTCGGCGGTAACGGCAATATGGACGGCTATTTCAGACAGCCGGCGGCCATCGAGCATATGGGCCATGATCTGTTTGTGCTGGATGCTTTGGACTGCAGCATCACATTGTTTACCCCTACGGAATTTGGCGAGCTGGTCTACAGTGCCATCGAGGAGTTTGACGAGGGTAATTACGTAGTTTCCGGCGAGAGTTGGCGCAAAGTCATGGAATTGGACGGCAACTACGATTTGGCGTATATCGGCATCGGACGTTCTTTGCTTCGCCAAAAGCAATATGAAGAAGCAATGGATTACTTTGAATTAAAGTATGACAGAGAAAACTACTCCAAGGCATATAAGCAGTACCGGAAGGTTTGGGTGGAGGAGCATATCGTCGTGCTCGTCATAGTGATTTTGGCAATCTTCCTGATTCCCATGGGCATCGGCAAGATCAGGAGGACCAAGTATGAAATCGATACTGCGGATATCTTTGAAAACCGGAGGACAGGGAGGCCGATATGATTGCTGCATTGAAAAAGAAAGAAACCTATCAGGAATATATTAAGAGTCTGAAATTTGCGTTGTATTGCACGACCCATCCACTGGACGGCTTCTGGGATCTGACGCATGAGCGAAGGGGAACCTATGCGGCAGCCAATACGATCCTGTTTTTGACGCTGCTGATCAGGGTTCTGAAGCTGCGTTATACCAGCTTCATCTTCCTGACGGTTTATTGGGAGGGAATCAACATCTTCCTGTATCTGGCCAGTGTTGCGTTTCCGCTTGCAATGTTTGTGGTTGGAAACTGGGGCCTTACGACTCTGTTTGACGGTAAAGGAAGGCTCGGTCAGGTGTATATGGCAAGCTGCTACGCCTTGACGCCGTATCCGCTGGTACAGTTCCCGTTAATGATCTTCAGCAATTTTGTTACCGTGGATGAGCAGGAGTTTTATCTTGTGGTCAGTGCAATTTCCCTGTTATGGGCGGCACTTTTGATGATTGCGGCCATGGGACAGATCCATGAATTTGGCGCGGGCAAGAACATCCTGTTTATGGTGGCGAGTCTGTTCGCAATGCTGGTGATCGTATTTATCCTGTTGCTGTTTTTCGGTATGATATCTCAGGGTATCGCGTATTTTATCTCCCTGGCGAAAGAAATCATGTTCCGACTATGATGGAGCAGCAAAATAAAAGCAACTATTTTCCGGGACGAAAAGGATGGGAATGGTCATGAAGAAAGAAAAATCAGTGAGACAACGGGAATTTAAGGAAGCAGTGGTCAGACAGTTGAAAAGTCTGGCGGCACCTGTTATCATAACGGCTGTTATCGCAGCGGCAATCGTGGTTATCTTTTATTTCCAGAGCGCCACGGAGCAGGAGCCGGTGGTGGAACTTAACACCTACAACGGGACGGAAGACCCGATCGTGGTGGAGAATGACAAGTTAAAGATGACCATGGATCCGAATACCACGCAGTTTACGCTGGAGGTGAAGGATACGGGGAAGGTTTGGTATTCTAATCCGCCCGAAGCAGCCACGGACCCGCTGGCGGTAGCATCCTATAAGGGAAGACTCCAGTCCACCCTGCTTTTGACGTTCAGTCAGGCTACGGGACTGCAGACCACCTTTGATAATTTCAGCTACGGCATCGACAACAAGCTCTACGAGATCGAGCAGGGCGAGGATTATATCAAGATCAATTATTCCATCGGCGAGGCGGAAAAGGAGTATAAGATACCGCCTGTCACTACCGAGGCAAAGATGAAGGAGTGGTTTGATGCGGCCGGCAAGAAAGACGCAAGCTTCATCCGCCGCTATTACAAAAAATACGATATCAATGATTTAGATGAGGATGATAATAAAGAAGAACTGCTGGCAAACTACCCGATTTTGGGGACAGAGCCCATCTACTTGCTGAGAGAGACGACGGCTTCAGGCGCGTCTACCATCAAGCTGGAACAGATCTTTGAACAGGCCGGTTACACGGCGGAGGATTTGGAAGCGGATAGGGCGCTGAACAATAAATTAAAGACCAGCGACAAACTGGTGTTCAATGTAAGCATGACGTATCGTTTAGACGGCGGCGATCTGGTAGTAGAAATGCCCCTGGACGATTTGCAGTATAGAAAGAGCACACCCATTTACACCATGGTGATGCTGCCTTATTTCGGAGCTGGCGGTCCGGAGGATGAGGGCTATATGCTGGTGCCGGAAGGCGGCGGTGCACTGATCAACTTTAATAATGATAAGCAGTCGCAGGCAGCTTATTATGCAAATATGTACGGTTGGGATATGGCGTTATCGAGAGACGCTGTGGTACATGATACGAGGGCATACTTCAATGCGTTCGGCATTGCAAACGGCGACGACTCCTTTATCTGTATCCTTGAGGAGGGTGTGCCCTATGCTTCCGTGCAGGCAGATATCGCAGGACACGGCGGCAGCTATAACTACGTGAATGCAGTTTACAGTATCAGCCCGCGTGAGCTCTTTGAGGTGGGCGACTTAGGCAGCCAGAATACCTATAAGTTTTTGGAGACGCTGCCCCATGAGACGCTGACTCAGCGCTATTGCTTTGTAGACAGCAACGATTACGTGGATATGGCAAAGACCTATCAGAACTATCTGCAGAATAAGTACGGCACCTATTTTACGCCAAATGATGATCAGACGGCGCCGGTGGCCTTGGAAATCGTGGGCGCTGTGGATAAGGTAAGGCAGATCTTGGGTGTGCCGGTTTCCCGTCCCCTGCGGCTGACCAAATACAGTGAAGCAGAAGATATGCTCAGGCAGCTTTCCGGAGAGGGAATGGACAATATTTCCGCAAAGCTGACGGGTTGGTGCAACGGCGGTGTGAACCAGAAAATTTTGAAAAAGGCAAAGACGATTCAGACGCTCGGAAGCAAAAAGGATCTTGAATCCTTAGGCAGTACGGCAAAGGAATTGGGTGTGGATCTCTACCTTGAGGGTGTGACCCATTACGAATATGACAGCGGACTGTTTGACGGTTTCTTCTCTTTTACGGATGCCGCACGTTTCATTTCCAAAGAGAGAGCGGAACTGCATATCTATAATCCTGTAACCTATAATGAGAGAGAGCATACAGATCCTTTTTATCTGCTGCACCCGGATGTCATTCAGCAAAACACCGATACGCTGGCGGCAGCCGCATCAAAGTTCGGCGCGAACGTGGCTTTCCGCGATACGGGCATGGATTTGTCCTCCGATTATTATCTGAAGGATATGGTGAGCAGACAAAGCGCTATGGAATCTCAGGCGGAAAGCCTGAAGCAGATCAGGGATAACGGTCAGAAAAACCTGATCAATATGGGTAACGATTACGCCGTCTTCTATTCCGATATGGTGACCGGCATGGATCTGGCGGGCAGCGGCTACACCATTTTGGATGCTGAAGTTCCCTTTTATCAGCTTGCGATCCACGGCTTTGTGAATTATACGGGCTCGCCCTTAAATGTATGCGGGAACGAGCAGCAGGAGTTGTTGGAATCTGTTGAGTACGGAGCGGGACTTTCTTACTCGCTGATGGCGGAGACGGCTTTTGCCCTGCAAAAAACACTCTATACGGAATATTATGCCTCTGATTTCGCGACGGTCCATGACAGAATGATGGAGACGTATAACAGATATAACAGTGAGCTGGGTCATGTGTTCAATCAGCAGATGACAGATCATGAAAAGATTACGGAGGACTTGTCCTGTACCGTTTATGAGGACGGCACGAAGGTCTATGTAAACTACAGCTATACCGACGCGGTGACTCCGGACGGCGTGGCGATTCCGGCAAGGGATTATAAGGTAGTCAGATAGTAGCCTCTTGCGGATGCGCCTCGGCGCTTCCCGAAGGACTTTGTCAGAATAAGTTATCAGAAAGGATACCGGATATGAAAAGTCAGAAAAAAAAGTTAGCAGGTCTTCAAAAACGGAAAGCCATCGCGGGATATCTGTTTATATCGCCATTTATTCTGGGGTTTCTGGTCTTTATGGTAAAACCGCTGGTGCAGTCTCTGTATATGAGCTTTTGTGACGTCCAGCTGGGAGCCGGCAGCTTTAATCCTGTGTGGAGGGGAATTTTCAATTACAACTATGCCTTCCGTGTGGATGCCGATTACGTGAGGCTTTTGACGGAAGAAATCACCAGGATGGCATTTTATTCCCTTGCGATCATGGTATTCAGTTTCTTTGTGGCACTGATTATCAACGGGAAATTCAAGGGCAGGGCGCTTGTGCGTTCCGTATTCTTTTTGCCTGTGATCCTTGCCTCTGGCGTGATGCTGAAGCTGGATTCGGAGAATGCTCTGATGGCGGCTGTGGCGGCGACCGTGGAGGTAAATGCGGGAGGCACTACGGGCATCACCGATGCGATCCAGGAGATTCTGCGGACAGCGGGAGTCGGTGTGCGTGCATTCGAGAAGCTGTTTGAGATTATGGACAACATTTACGATGTGGCTATTTCATCGGGTATCCAGATTATCATCTTCCTCTCAGGTCTGCAGACGATATCCACCAGTATGTATGAGGCGGCGGACATCGAGGGCTGTACCAAGTGGGAGAGTCTGTGGAAGATCACGTTCCCTATGGTAAGTTCCCTGTTTTTGGTAAACTGGATTTATACGGTGGTAGATTTTTGTATGAGGTCGGACAATGAAATCATTGAGAAGATTACCAATCTGATGAATGTAAATCTGAATTATGGGCTGGCGTCCGCCATGTCCTGGGCATATTTCGTGCTCGTCATGGCCATCGTAGGAATCAGTTCGTTTATTATTTCGAAGGGGGTTTACTACTATGAGTAAGACGAAGGCAAAAAACAAGACGGGAAAATACGCGAATTTCTGGGACAGAAACAGAAAATCCGGCGGGTATCTTTTGCGCAGCACTGTGATGGGGTATGTCGTGAGCATCTGTCGGGCGATATTGCTTTTCGGTTTGTGTTTTCTGATCCTGCAGCCCCTTTTGAATAAAATATCGGTGAGCTTCATGACAGAGGCGGATCTCTACGATCCGATCGTGACATCCATTCCGTTACATTTTACCACGCAGAACTATAAGCTGGCGGCGGGATTGATGGAGTATGGGACGACGATCGTCCATTCCCTGGTGATCTCTCTGACCATTGCTATCCTGCAGGTGGCTATGAGTACGCTGGTGGGATACGGTTTTGCCAGGTTCCAGTTTCCTTTCAAGAATTTCTGGTTCGCCTGTGTCATGGTGATGGTGTTGATTCCGCCGCAGGTCATCTCTACGTCCCTGCATCTGCACTTCCGATTCTTTGACGTGCTGGGAATCTATGAGCTGCTGACGGGTACGACCATAAACTTAAAGTCCTCGGTACTGCCTTATTACCTGATGAGCGCATGCTGTATGGGGTTAAAGAACGGTTTGTATATCTATATGATTCGCCAGTTCTTCCGCAATATTCCGAAGGAGCTGGAGGAGGCTGCTTATGTGGACGGCTGCGGTACCTTGAAGACCTTTATCCGTATTATGCTGCCGGATGCAAAGCCCATCCTGACGTCCTGCTTCCTGTTTGCTTTTGTATGGCAGTGGACGGACGGTTTTTATTCCAGTATGTTCCTTGGCAATATCAGCCTGTTGAGCATTAAGTTGAAGCAGCTTCCCGATACGTTCGGCGGCTACATGGCAAAGATTAGCGGTGCATCCAGTTCTGCGGGCGTATCCGTTCCGTATACTAACTGTATTCTGGCTACCGGTACACTGATGGTGATCGTGCCCCTGATCGTGCTGTATCTGTTCGCACAGAAGGGCTTTGTGGAAAGCCTTAGCAGCACGGGTATCAAGATGTGATATGAATTTCTTCTGTCTGTCGCGGCCTGTGCCCGTTGGCAGCGGACGGGAATTTATATAGAAAGAAATGGCGTGGAATAAATCGCCAAAATCAGCGTCATAAAACGGCGCAGGGAAATGGAGGAAAATATGAAAAGAAAAACGTTAAGCAAACTGATGGCGGCATCTATGGCTGTGGTCATGACTGTCGGTGTAACCGGTTGTGGTGACAGTGCAGCGCAGCCTGCAGCTCCGGCTGACACGGAAGCTCCGGCTGACACGGAAGCTCCGGCTGACACGGAAGCTCCGGCTGATACCGAGGCTCCGGCTGACACCGACGCGGCCGATACCGAGGCGGAGGCTGCGGATGACGGCACACCTGAGGTGAAGATTGACCCTGCAACGGGCCAGCCTTATGATTTGGGTGGTATGGAGATCGTCATTGCAGACTGGTGGACTGATCCCAGCACACCGCCGACAACGGAGTTCCAGGAAGCACAGAAGGAATACCGTGACTGGCTGCAGGAGACCTATAACTTTACCATGGTACAGAAGAACTACGCAGGTTGGGGCTGGGGCGAAGGTTCCATCGGTGAGGCATTCGTACAGGCTGCTACTTCCGGTTCTGATGAGAACGTGATCTACATCCTGACCAACTCCGCGTCCACCGCTTCTTATGTCAGCCAGGGTCTGTGCTATGACATTTCCAAGCTGGACGGCGATACGGTGGATCTGTCCCGCGAGAAATGGACTTGCAACGGCGAGCTGACGAGCTGGGCTGTAGGTGATGCAAAGTACGGCTTCTACGCAGGTCCCTCTGAGCCCAGAGGCGGTCTCTACTTCAACAAGACGGTGTTAAAGGATGCGGGTATCGATCCCGAATCCATCTATGATATGCAGGCTGACGGTACATGGACATGGGATGCATGGATCGATGTTATGAGCAAGGTACAGCGTGATATCGACTCCGATGGTCAGATCGATGTATACGGCTGCGTACAGAATAACGGCGGTATGGTATATCAGTGCGTACGTTCCAACGGCGGCGCTCTGGTGACCAAGAATAGTGACGGTACCTATACACTTACGGCTGACAGCGACGCGGTAAGAGAGGGTCTGCACTTCGCAATCGATGAAGTAACCAACAAGTATTATCTGAACTACAGCAATGAAGAAGGTACCAACTGGGAAGACTATAAAGTACGTTTCATGAACGGCGAAGCGGCATTTATGTTCGACGATGCTTACTGCGCATATCAGGGTGGCTGGCTGACAGGTCAGTCGGTGGATGCAGAGGGTAACCCGACAGCCGTTAACGGCGTTGAGCTGACTCAGCAGGTAGATTACGGCTACGTAATGTTCCCGAAGGGACCCAGAGCGAACGACTATGTGACCAACAAGTCCAACAACATCACCATGATGCCTGCTTCCTACAGCGATGATAAAGCAAGACTGCTGATGTTTGCTTACGATGTATGGACAGACGATGTTCCCGGCGAGGAGTGGGAAGGTTACTACGGTCTGCTGGATAACCTCTACGGCGGTATGAGAGATACCCGTTCCGTAGACGAGACCATCGACATGATGACCACCAGAGGCGTTGACGATGTGCATGCGATCGTTCCTAACTTCAATCCGAACGACAACTTCCTGTATAAGGCAAGTGTAGGCGCAGATGCGGATGCTCTTCTGGAGCAGAATCTGGCAGAGTGGCAGACGGCTGTTGACGAATTTAATGCTACGTTAAAATAGTGCTGTCTGCAATATGAAATCTGACAGGATAAAAGAGGAAAGGGCAGTGTCTTTGGATGCTGCTCTTTTTTTCAAAGAAAGGATGGGCAGGAGATGGAAGTCAATTTTCATCTGCCGGGGCTTCGGCAGAATTTGGCGCTGAATATGGTGCTGCTGTCGATGCTGGAGAAACGGCCGCAATATTTTAGGGAGGGTGTGCGCATTGCCTCCTTTTTCGGGGAATTTCCCATGTCATTGTGGAATGGCGGCAGACGTTCGCTAAACGACCAATGTGACGCAGGCTTCATTGAGAATGCCATCAGGAGCATCAACGCCAAGGGCGTATCGGTACGTTATACTTATACCAATATGTTTTTAGATGAGGAGGATTTAAAAGACCCTTATTGTAATTTCTGCATGAAGGCCGCAGATAATGGACAAAACGGCATTCTCGTGGTATCGCCGCTTTTGGAAGAGTATGTACGTAAGAATTATCCAAGCTTTCGCATCAACAGTTCGACTTGTAAGGAGATCCGCGATATTGACGCGGTGAACGAAGAATTGGAAAAGGATTATCATCTTGTCGTCCTTGATTATAATTTTAACAATCGCTTTGAGGAGCTTGAGAAGATCAAGGATAAGGAACGCTGCGAGATTCTGGTGAACGCCGTCTGTCAGCCTGACTGCAAAAGACGCGGCAAGCATTATGAGAACGAGGCCAAAAACCAGAAGATTATGTTAAAAAACCGCACGCGCAGCCTGGAGCGGCAGATTCCCTTAGAACCCTGGCATTGTGACTATGGCGAGCACAATGAGTTCCATACGATCCAGAGCTACTGCACCTATGTATCTCCGGAGGATATCTGGGAGAAGTATGTGCCGATGGGTTTTCGGAATTTTAAGTTGGAGGGAAGGACGGCAAATTTATTTTATATCATGGAAGTATACTGTCACTATCTCATCCGCCCGGAGTACCGGGTAGATGCGTCGACTACGCTGCTAAACAGTCTGGCGGCGAATCGGCTGATCACGGTGGCGAGGCCGAAACCCGGCAAGTGGGAAGGATAGTGTGAGAAGTACTTCTAAAGACGTCCCGCCATTGGACGGGACGCCAAGAAGTACTAAGTCTCACACAGGAGAATGCCTGAAAAACGGCATTCTCCGCACGGATTTGGGATTCCGCTATGCGGAATCATGGAGGTTAGTGTGCAAGGCCGAATGAGGTTTCAGTATTCATAGAAAAAGGAGAAATGATGAGCATGGCTGCTAAGAACGTTTACTGGCATCTGCCGGGCTTCTGTTATTACAGGCAGTTGAATTACGGCGTGATCACGCTGATGGAGAAATATCCGGAGGCATTTCGCGAAGGCTACCGAATCGGCTCGGTCTATGGGACCTTTCCCGGTGCGATCTGGAACGGTGGGCGCGTGGTCATGGGGAGCGCGGGCAAGCGTGATATCGAGGCGACCCTAAATCTCTATAACAGCAAAGGCGTGCCCGTGCGCTTTACATGGACTAATTCCGTGCTGGAAGAAAAGCATACCTATGACACCTACTGCAACCTGATCATGCGCCTGGCGGATAACGGGCTCAATCAGGTGCTCGTCAATTCGCAGGTGCTGGCGGATTATATCCGCCGCGAGTATCCCCGTTTTCCAATGATCTCGTCTACCACCAAGCGGATCATCGAGCCCCGGCGCCTGTTTCAGGAACTGGAAGAAGATTATTTCCTGGTGGTCCTTGATTATGACCTAAACCACAATGAAGAAGTCTTAAAGAAGCTGGAAGAACACGGGAGCGGATCGATCGAGATCCTGGTGAACGAGGTATGTACGCCCGGCTGCACCAGAAGGGCGGAGCATTATGAGCAGCAGTCGAGGGCGCAGCTTGAATTTGATGTCAAGGATATCTTTCCCTGTCCCAATGCCAATCCCAACAAGACCTTTGCGGAATGTAGGAAGCGGCCGGCCTTTATCTCCAATGAGGAGATTGGCAGCTACATCGGGAGAGGGTTCGTGAATTTTAAGATCGCGGGGCGCGGTATGCCGCAGCAGTATGTGCTGGACGCGTATCTGTATTATCTGGTAAAGGAAGAAAAGCGCGATTTTATTAAAAAGGAACTTGAGAAACTGACAGCGAGGCGGTGAAAGACAGGATGAGGAAGAAAGAAAAAGAGAAGGAAAAAGAGGAAAAGAAAAATCCCTACCATAAAGAATACGGCTTATTCAGCAATATCGCTTATTTATGCAAAGCGATGGTGCGGTTTCAGCCCAAGCTCCTGTTCATGATCTTGCTGGGCATGATCGGGGAGCCTTGTATGCAGTACCTGTGGACGTTTTTATCGAAGTTTATTATCGACGTGATCACGGAGAACGGGGGTGTTGACAGGCTGTTTCGGATCATCCTTATTTTTGCGGTCTTACAGCTTGCAACGACGATGCTTGGCACCTACCGCAACAGGGATATGTGGACCCGCTTTATCAACGTGCGCCAGAGGCTGATGAGTCTTAAAAACCGCAAAGTGATGACCATGAACTTTCAGCATCTGGAAGATGCCGAGGTGATGGACTGTTATCAGATGGCAGGCCGGGCGTGCGATAGTAATGATATCGGCGTAGAGGGGCTGCTGCGTAGTCTGGCAAACTGTCTGATCAATCTGACCGGGACGCTTGCCGGCGTCCTGATTCTTGGCACCCTGCATCCGGCTATTGTTTTGATCATGCTGGCGCTTGCCGGCATTCAGTTTATTGTCAGGGACCGGGTGAATAAAAAGTCCAAGGAAAAGGTCTGGGATCCGCTGGCGACTTGGTGGCGGAAAAATTTTTATATGCAGTACGCGACCACGAATTTCAGCGCAGCCAAGGATGTCCGTATGTTTGGATTAAAAGACTGGCTGCTTGCCAAATACCGTGATCTGCAGGCAATCCGTTATGAAAAGCAAAAGCTGAATGAAAGGATATGGTTTGTCTCCTCCCTGTGTGGTGATCTGATGTTTGCGGCGGCGCAGGGCGCGGTCTATGCATGGATGATCTCGAAAGTGGTGCGAGGGCAGATTACGCCCGGTAATTTCTCGCTCTATCTGACTTCTTCCATAACATTCTACAATTACATATCCAATGTCCTGCGGGGCGTCAGCGACCTTTTGGCAAAGAGCAGGGAAGTGGATGATTTCCGGAGCTTTATGGATTTTGCGGGAGGCGGTATGGACGAGGGGGAAGAAGTACCTGCCGCTTCGTCCTATCGATTTGAGTTTCGGAATGTATCGTTTCAGTATCCGAAATCTGATGCCTATGCCCTGAAAAACCTTACGCTTACCCTGGAACCGGGGGAGAGGCTGGCGGTGGTCGGCTTAAACGGTGCGGGAAAATCTACCTTTATTAAGCTCTTGCTGCGTCTCTATGAGCCTGCGGAGGGTGAGATCTTATTAAACGGCGTTAATGTAAATCGTTACACCAGAAGAAGTTACTATCGGTTGTTCGCGCCGGTGTTTCAGGATGTGGAACTCTTTGCCTTTCCGCTTTCCGAAAATATCTCCATGCAGGAGCCGCAGGATACCGATAAGGATAGGGCTGTGGAATGTCTTGTAAAAAGCGGTCTGGAGGAGAAGTTAAAGGAGTTGTCGGCGGGCGTGGATACAGAGGTTTTGAAAGTCATTTATGACGACGGTACGGATTTTAGCGGCGGTGAAAAACAGAAGATCGCCCTTGCAAGGGCTCTTTATAAGGACGCTTCCGTGGTGGTTTTGGACGAGCCCACAGCTGCGCTTGACGCGTTGGCGGAGAGTAAACTCTATCAGGATTTTGATCAGTTGATTGGAGATAAGAGCGCGGTCTATATCAGCCACCGCCTAAGTTCCACCCAGTTCTGCGACCATGTGGCGATGTTTGAGGAGGGAGCACTGGTGGAGTACGGTACCCACAAGGAGCTTCTGGAAAAGGGCGGAGCCTACGCGAAGATGTTCCATACGCAGGCGCAGTACTATGTGGAAGATGCGGAGGGGGTGACGGCGGATGTCTGAGCAGAAAGCGAAGCAGGATACGAATGTGCAGCAGGAAATAGAAAGCAGTACGGATCAAAAGAATCAAAAGGATGAAAAAGGGAAAAAGCGGCAGGAAAGCAGAGAGAGCATGAAAAAAAGCCGGGAAACGCTTGCGTTTATGATGAAGTTGGCTTGGAAGAAAAAGCCGCTCCTGTTTTTGCTCTATGCACTGCGGCTGATACAGGACGTGTTTGACAGGGCATGGCAGATTTTTCTGCCAAAGCTTCTGATGGACGAACTGCAGTTGTTTATGTCAGGAGCGGAGGTGGCGCGCCATCTGCATAATCTCAGCATGTATGCCGTGATCAGCGTGACAGTAACGGTGGTGAACTATTTACTGAGAGATATTGTGGATGGACATGTCAGATCGGTGATAAGGGAGTGGTTTCAGGAATACATCGCTGTTGATATCGCGAGACAGGCGATGGAAATGGATTTTGAACACACGGAGGACCCGGATGCGCTGGATGCCCTGAATAAAGCCCAGGAGGGGATGGGCTGGTACAGCGGCGGTGTCGAAGGTGTGTTGGGCGAGCTGTTTCACGTGATCAGCAACATCCTGGTAATCTGCGGCGGCGCAGGCGTCGTTCTTGTGACCTGTCCGCTGCTAGTGCCGGTGCAGCTGGTGGCGCTGTTGGGATTTCTTTACTTCAATATGCGCATCAATCGGATCGAGGTGCATCATTTTGAAAAACTGTCAAAAGAGAACAGGATCTTCGCTTATTTCTTCTACCAGATTGCCGAGATGTGTTACGGGAAGGATATCCGCCTGTATAACAGCGCGGGCATGATGGGAAAGCGGACGGATGAGCAGGCGGATCGCATGTTTCATACCTGGCAGAGTCAGGACCGTCAAACCCGCAGCAACAATTGGGCGATGGATGTAATCAATACGCTGCGGGATGCAATCAGCTATTTCTATATCGGGTACCTGGCGATCACGCATAAGATTTCTCTTGGAGATTTCGCTATGTGCGTGGCGGCGGCCTCGGTCCTCTACCAGAGCCTGTTTGCCTTGACGAACGGCCTGCAGCAGGTCACGAAGCGATGTAATTACGCGCACCGCTATCTGGAATATCTGAATTATCCGGCGGCGATGGAGAAGGGGAGCAGGAGCATTACACCGGGTGAGCATACGATTGAATTTGCAGACGTCAGTTTTCGCTATCCGCGTGCGGAAAACTTTGTGCTGCGGCATATCAACCTGACGATCAAATCGGGAGAGCATCTCTCCATCGTAGGACTTAACGGCGCGGGCAAGACGACGCTTGTCAAACTCCTGTGCAGGCTTTACGATGTGACGGAGGGGGCGATCCTGATTGACGGCGTCAATATTAAAGAGTATTCTGAGGAGGAGTACAGAAGACTGTTTGCGGTGGTATTTCAGGACTTTGAACTGTTCGCCTTCTCTCTGAAAGAGAATGTCGCGCTGGCAGGATCTGAGAGTGCGGATACGGAGAGGATCGCGGAAATCCTGAAACTGACGGGGCTTTCCGAGGATGTGGAAAAGCTGCCTGAGGGAATGGACACCATGATCTTTAAGTCGTATGACGAGCACGGTACGGAGCTTTCCGGCGGGCAGCAGCAAAAGACCGCCATCGCCAGAGCGCTTTACCGCAACGCACCCATCGTCATTCTGGATGAGCCGACGGCGGCGCTTGATCCGATCGCGGAGTATGAGATTTACCGTCAGTTCGAGACGCTGGTGGGCGGAAAGACCGCTATCTATATTTCACACAGGCTCTCCAGTTGTCGGTTTTGTGACAGAATCGCAGTCTTTGCGGACGATACCATCAAGGAGTATGGGACGCATGACGAACTTGTTGGGGTAGAGGGCGGCATCTATGCGGAGATGTTCCACGAGCAGGCGAAGTATTATACGGATATCGCGTGAAGACGAGTTTCGCAATTGACCGAAAAAGGAGAGGGAAAAGAAAATGCTGCGTAACGGGAAAAAATTCAGGAGAGGAATAGGCGCTGTCGCGATGGCTGCCGTCATGGCGGTGTCCGGTTTGACGGGAGGGAAGATCACGGCAAAGGCGGCGGAAATGGCGGATGTCGACATTGCCTCCTACGAGCGGCTGGATGAGCTGTACGGCGATTATTTTAAGTTCGGGGCGGCCTGTGAGGCAATCAGCCACTGGAACGATGGCGGCAAGGAGATTGGCAATCCGCAGAAGGAGGAATTGCTTTCCACGGTCTTTAACAGTATCACTTGCGGAAATGAGATGAAGCCGGCATATAACTTTGACGCGGAATCGGAATCCCTTTTCAAGATCGATCCGGCGGCGACGGAGATGCTTGAGTGGGCGAAAGCCAATCATATGGGGATGCGCGGGCATACGCTTTTGTGGCACGCGCAGGTAGATCCTTCCATTTTTGCCAAGGACTATACCGCTTTGTCGAATGGCATGGAGACGAAGAAGGATACAGCGGAACTGGATGAAGACTGTCTGGTTGACAGGGACGAACTGCTGCGGAGAATGAAAACCTATATTTACAGCATGATGGAGTACACCTACAAGGAAGGGTACGCGGAAACTATTTATGCCTGGGATGTGGTGAACGAGGCGGCGGATGAAAACCAGGACGACGGCTTTCGCAGAAGCTACTGGTACAAGATCATCGGGCCGGACTTTCTCTATTATGCCTTTTTGTATGCGAGGGAGGCGGAGACCCTTTACGCAGCGCAGTATGCGGATCTCTACGGGCTGAATGCTGAGACGGACGATCTGTCCCCGATTATGCCCAAGCTTTTCTACAATGATTATAACGAATGGTTTGACAATAAGAGCGACGCGATCATCAATTTCCTGACCAAAGAAAAGTGGAATGAGAATCATGCCAAGGTAAAAAGCGATGTAATCAAGCCTGACGGCGACGGTACGATCTACGGCGACGGCCTGATTGACGGCATCGGTATGCAGGGGCATCTGAGCGATACCCAGGATATCGATCAGTATATGAAGGCGCTGCGGAAGTACTCGGCGGTCGTGGATGAAGTGCAGATCACGGAGCTGGATGTGGGCTGCAGCAAGACGGATGAGAATGTCTGGCTTTTTCAGGCAAAATTCTATTATGACTTTTTTGCGCGTCTGATCGAGGAAGTAAAGGCGGGGGCGAAATTGACTTCCGTCACGGTCTGGGGATTGACGGACGACGCTTCCTGGCGCAGAGATGCCAATCCGCTGCTGTTTACGGGAAAGCTGGAGAGAAAGCCGGCTTTTGAGGCTGTGGTGATGGCGGCCAAGGGAGAAGAATTTACCATGACCCTGCAGGATACGCTGGGCGATGTGGAAGATATGCTGATTTCCTTTGAGCCTTATGTGGAGGCGGGGAAGGCAGTGTCGGTGGAGCCGAAGGACGTCGGCATCATAGGACGGGGAACGGGACATCAGGCGAAGCTTAAGCTGGTGCAGAAGATCAATCATACGGAAGACGCGGCGATCGGGTTTTCCCTGAAAGTTTCCAGACAGGAACAGGATGCGAGCATGAAGCTTAACATTTCCCGTTACGCGGGAATGAATGTGACAGTCACCGCCTATGTGATGGCCGAGGACAAAAAAATCCGCATGGGATGGGAAATCTCTGAGAGCACGCAGCTTCTTGAGGCGGACGCAATTCCTGAGGACTGGGCGGAGCTTTCCGTCAATGTAACGGTACCGGAGGACGCGCCGGCAGCCTTTATCTATCTGGAAACGGACGGCGCAGCGGACTTTTATGTGGATGATATTTCCGTCGTTATAAACGAGGACGGTGCTCCGGCGGGAGCGGAGTCTGTGGCGGCAGGCGATAACGGCGAGCCGGTAACGAATGATGAGGAAGGCGCGGCAACAGGAAATACGGGTGACGCGGCAGCCGAAAACGCAGAGGATGCGGGAAATGCGAATGATGCGGCAGCAGCCGACGAGGACAGAGCGTCCGGCAGTACGGGAATTTTCGGGACGATGGCAGTTGTGGCCGTTATTGTGATTGCGGCAGGAGCAGCGGGCGCAGCGTGGTATGCGAAGAAGAAATCGCAAAATAAAAAGGAAGGCGAGTAAAGAAACAAAAAGAGGGGAGAAAGAAAATAGAAGGGAGAGCGGAAGATGGGGAAAGAAGCAGCAGGGGAAGAAACGATTGTTATTACAGAACAGTCAAAAGCCTATTTCCATAACAACGTGGATTTTTGTGTGGGAACGGGACGTATGGGACTGGCGCTGACGCAGGAATACATGGATCAGCTTAAGCTGGTGCAGGAGGAGATCGGCTTTCAGCATATCAGGGGACACGGTCTGTTCTGCGACGATATGGCGATCTATCAGGAGTACGAGGAAGACGACGTCAAGAAGGTTGAGTACAATTTCACTTATCTGGACAGGGTCGTGGACGCATACCGCAGCGTGGGGATCAGCCCTTTTCTGGAGTTGGGCTTTATGCCGTACAAGATGGCAAGGGGGACGCAGACACTCTTTTACTGGAAGGGAAACACCACACCGCCTGCGGATTACGATGCGTGGTGTCAGATGGTGCAGGCGCTGCTTCGACATCTGATGGAACGGTATGGGGCGGATGAAGTGATGACGTGGCCGATCGAGGTCTGGAACGAGCCCAATCTGCCGGGTTTTTGGGAAAATGCGGATATGCAGGAGTACTTTAAACTCTTTCATAAAACGTTTGAGGCGGTCAAGGCGGTAGACAAACGCTTCCAGGTGGGCGGCCCCGCGATTTGCGGCGTCAGGGATGAGGAGTGGATGCAGGCTTTTTTGGAATACTGCCGCGAAAACAAACTGGCGATCGATGCTGTGACCAGGCATCATTATACCATTGATCTGCCTACAGAGATTGGGCATTATGCGTACTCTGAGCTGATTCCGGCAGAGGATGGGTTTGCGAACTTAAAGACGACGCGGGATATCATCGACAGCTTTGCGGAATATAAGGGATTGCCAATACATATCACCGAATTTAATACTTCCTATACACCAAAGGGCGTGATCCATGATACGAACCTGAATGCGGCGGCGATCGCCAGACAGTTGTCCCGCCTGGGGGATGTAAATGAGTCTTATTCCTATTGGACCTTCGGGGATGTGTTTGAGGAAGCGGGCGTGCCGTTTACGCCCTTCCACGGCGGATTTGGTCTGGTGGCGAATGGTTGTATTCCCAAACCGACCTTCTGGACGTTTGCCTTTTTCAAGAAGCTGAAAGAGGGCGGCGGCGAGTGCGTTTATAAGGACGATAATGTGGTGCTGATGAAGCGTGAGGACGGCAGTTACCGCGGCGTGGCGTGGAATATCGTTGAACATGATGCAAGCGCGTCCGCAGAAGATCAAGCAGATCAAAATACAGAAAAGGATGCAGAGAAGGCGGCAAAGAAGGCAGCAAAGAAAGCTGCACGGAAGCTAAAACTTTGTCTGCCTGCAAGCGGCAGCTATTGCCTGCTGACCAAGACCGTCGATGAAAAGACCTGCAATCCGCTCAAAGTCTGGCACGATCTCGGCGAGCCGGCGTCTTTATCAAAGGAGCAGAGAAAACTGCTCGTGGAGGCGGCGAAGCCTCTTGTTAAGACGAAGCGCAAGGAAGCCGAGGACGGGCAGCTGAAAGTGAAACTTGAGCTGGAGAGGAATGCGGTGGTGTATTTCGAGGTACAGCCGTGTGAGGTGAGGCCGGATCGAGGATATGAATACGAGAGGGTTGTTAGATAGAGGTACAGAATGAAAAGAGCATATTTAAGAAGTATATTGGGAGCGGCTGCGGTAGAGGCAGTTTTGCTGTGCGGCTGTGGCAGTGGGACGGATGCGCCTGCCGCGCAGACAGCGGCGGAACAGGTCGCGGGGGAGACGGCGGCGGAGCAGTCAGGGCAGCAGGGCGAAGTGTCGCAGCAGCAGGAACAATTAGAACAAACGGAACAGGCGGAGCAAGCAGAACAGACAGAAAAAACCGAACAGGAAAAACAGGAGGATGCGATGGGTTATTTTGAGGGATTGCAGTTAACGGAGAGTTACAAGGGATTGGAGGATACGAACCCGCTGATGACACAGCGGTTTGGCGCAGATCCCTATGCGCTGGTGTATGAGGACCGCGTTTATATTTATATGACGGCGGATGCCTTTGAGTATGGCGCGTACAAGAAAGTGGAGGAAAATACTTACAGCAAGATCAATCAGATCAATGTGATTTCCACGGACGATATGGTAAACTTTACAGACCACGGCTCGATCAAGGTAGCGTCGAAGCAGGGCGCGGCAACGTGGGCGAAGAATTCCTGGGCGCCTGCGGCGGCATGGAAAGAGATCAATGGAAAACCGAAGTTTTTCTTATATTTTGCCGACAATGGAGGCGGTATCGGGGTATTGCAGGCGGACAGCCCGACAGGGCCTTTTGAGGATCCCCTGGGCGAGGCGCTGATCAGCAGGCAGACGCCCGAATGCGCGGACGTGCTTTGGCTGTTTGATCCGGCGGTGCTGATGGACGACGATGGTAAGGCTTATCTGTACTTTGGCGGCGGCGTTCCTGAGGGGAAGGCGGATGATCCGGGTACGGCGAGAGTGGTAGAGCTGGGCGAAGATATGATCAGCATCGTGGGGACGCCCACCAGGATCAATCCTCCCTATCTGTTTGAGGATTCCGGCATTCATAAGGCGGGTAATAAATACTATTATACCTACAGCTCCAATTTCCAGGTCGATGCGGCGGGAACAGAAAAATACGGGATCGAGGATGGCGAGATCGTCTGTCTGGAAAGCGACAGTCCCATGGGACCGTTTACCTTTAAGGAGCGGATCTTGAAAAATCCGGGCAGCACCTTCGGTCTGGGCGGAAACAATCATCACTGCGTATTCCGTTTCCGGGATCAGTGGTATATCACCTATCACACCAGAGTGTTGGAGCAGGCGATGGGGGTGGAAAAAGGCTATCGCTGTACGCATATCGACGCCTTTACCATGCAGGAGGACGGCACGATCGGTGAGATCAAGCAGACCCTGAAGGGCAGGGAACAGTTACGGTATGTAGATCCTTATGCGGTAAACCGTGCGGCTTCTTTTGCTGTCATGGGCGGCGTGAATACGGTTCCTGCGGATGCGGTGACAAAGGACTGTGGCAGCGGCAATATGGCGCTGAGCGATATTGAAAGCGGCGATTTCATCAAAGTACAGGGTGTTGATTTTGGAACGGGATCGGCGGCATCCGTGACCATGACCGTGAGAAATAAAAAGGACGAACAGGCCACAGGAGCCGTCAAGATCTGTCTGGACAGCCCGGAAGGGACAGTGCTGGGCTGCCTTTCGATGGACGATATCGCGGAGGGAGAAAACTTTACAGAGCGCAGCGCAGCGCTTTTCGAAAAGGCAGAGGGTGTCCATGATCTTTACTTTGTTTTTGCGGGTGAACATTACCAGATCGAGACCTGGCAGTTTATAAAATAGGAGAGACAGGATATGAAGATAAATAATCCGTTGTTTATGGCAGATATGCCTGACCCCGATGTGCTCCGTGTGGGCGATGCCTTTTATCTGGTATCAACGACCATGTTTTATATGCCTGCGGTGCCCATCCTCAAATCCAATGACTTGCAGCATTGGCATATCGTATCCTATGTTTGCAGTCAAATAGAAGATAATGATACCTATCATTTAAGAAACGGCAGGCACGCTTACGGCAAGGGGCAGTGGGCCACCAGCCTGATGCAGTACAAAGGGCGGTTTTACGCGTGTTTTGTCTGCCATGATATGGGAAATACCTATCTGTTTTCCACGGATGATATTGAAAAAAGCGATTGGGACAGGGTGGAGCTTCCTGCCGTGTATCATGATATGTCCTTCCTTTGTTTTGAGGATAAGGTATATCTTGTTTACGGAAATGGAGATATCCGAATCGTGGAGCTCAAAGAGGATTTCAGCGGGACTGTGGAAGGGTCTGACAGGCTGCTGTTTACTGCGCCGAAAGAGGGAATCCGTCTGCGGTGTGAGGGCTGTCGGGCTTATGTCAGGGATGGAGAAATCTACCTTCTCTTTATTGAATGGCCGGTGGATACGCCCGAAAAGAGAGGAATCAGGCGCGAGGTCTGCTATCGGCTACAGGATCTTTCCGGTGCATATGAGCGCAGGATCATCTTAGAGGACGACGGGGAGATAACGGGTTGTGGGATCGCGCAGGGGCCTTTGTTTGACGATGCCGAAGGCAACTGGTATGCGATGCTGTTTCAGGACTGCGGCGCGGTCGGCAGGATACCGTTTCTGATGCCTGTGGCATGGAAGGACGGCTGGCCTGTACCCGGAATAGATGGAAAGGCGCCGAAAGACTTTGAGGTGCCGCTTGCGGAAAAAATCATCGAAGACGTGATCCAAAGCGACAGCTTCAATCATCGGGAAAACAGGTTAAGCAGAGTATGGCAGTGGAATCACGCGCCGAATAACGAGGCATGGTCGTTTACGAAGCGGCCGGGCTTCCTGCGTCTGGAAAGCCGTGGACTGGTGCAGGAACTTTTTGAGGCGGAAAATACGCTTACACAGAGGACGCGGGCGCCCTACAGCGCCTTTACGGTTAAACTTTCCTGTGGCGGCATGAAGGACGGAGACTATGCGGGACTTTGTGTGATGCTTGAAAAATACGGGCAGATCGGAGTCCGCCAGAGAAATGGGGTAAAAGAGCTGGTACTGCGCTGCCGTGACGGGGAGAGAGCACCGTATGACGTGGTGTGCAGGGAAGGGATCTTAGGCTTAAAAAGCTGGTATTCGATCAAGGAGCAGACCGTTTCTCTTTCGGAAGATACCGTCTGGCTAAAGGTGGCGTTTGATTTCGGAGATTGGGGAAAAGGAGAGGAGCAGGCGCTTTTTTCTTACAGCCTTGATGGGAAAAACTATCGTTCCATGGGAGAGGGACTTTCGATGTTCTTTTCGCTTTCGCTGTTCGTGGGCGCGCGGATCGGGATCTTTTCCTACAATGAGGAAAATGAAGTTGGCGGGTATACAGATTTTTGCGATTTTACTTACAGCAGCCAAAGATAGTGATAATGGCAATAAAAAGGAGACTGCGATGTGCAGCCTCCTTTGCTTTTTATATCGTGTTATACCGCGTTGTGCGTGTCAGGCAATGGAAACCTGAAAACTCTGCTGTAAGGCGATATCTTCCGCAGTCGCATTCACGCCGCTGACCTGAAAGGTCCTTTCGGCATTGAGCTGTGCTGCACCGCCAGCGGAAACGCCTGTATCTGTCGTTGCCTGTGCGGCACGATTCGCTTCTCCCAGCATGGAGAATTGGAAAGCCAGTTCCCGTTTATGCCGGTTCTGCATTTCTTTGAGCTCAGCTTCTTTTCGTTCGGTATCGGTGCCGCGATACGCATCCTGTTTGATCTCGCCCTTCAAAACAGCGATGTCATCGTTTGTTCCAGAGGCAAGTGCGCCCTGCCGATCCGCTTGCAGAATGGTCGTATTTGCGGATACCATCGCCTGTACTTCATTTCCGCTCAGACCGGCATTGGCAGCTTCTTCGTCTTCTGCAGTCTGTTTCTCCTGTTCTACAGCGGCTTCTTCTTTTGCGGCTTCCGCCTGCTGTTTCTGTGCCTTAGCGTCGTTGTCTGACTTTTGATTCAAGATTTCCTTCAAAATAACGGTGCCGTCACTGTTCTGGGTAATGACGGTGCCCGGCTGCAACGAGCGACGATCGTCGGCAGGCAGCTTCTTTTCGTCTGCTGCGTCAGAAGTGGAGGAGGATTCCACTGCCGCTGTTTCGGCTTCGGTGTCTTCCTCTGTTTCCGGTTCCCGATTTTCTTGAAGTTCCGCGAGCTTAATTTCTCTTATCTGTGACTTTTGAAGCTCATCCTGATGTAGTTTCAGTTTCGTGGAAAGGTCGGATTTTTCCTGTTGCAGTTTCTTTTTTTCCGCCGCCCTTTCCGTGGCAGTCAAATCTTCCTCCGAAGATAATTTCTGGATCTGCCGCTGTACGTCAGTGATATCATTTTGCAGGTTTTTACTTTTTTGATCCTTTAAATCTGACGAAGTAACCTGCTGAAAAGACATACTGTTTGATGAAGGTATCCTGCCGATTCCCCCAATTGCCATAAAATCATCTCCTTCCCCCAATAAAGGATGATGCAATGCAATGTCAGATTGTTCCTATATTTATTTATATTTTACCATTTTTTGCGGGTGAGAACAAGACTTTTTTAAGTCATTATTTTTTACCGTTTACAGCAGAAAAAAGGTCTTCCATGACATTGTGCTTAAGTCCGGGAAAGCAGGTTCCGAAACATGAAACGAAGGGGAAAGGGCAGAGTGCAACATAAATAGAAAAAGGAGGACAAAGAGATGGCAAATGATTATATGAAAGACTATGTAAATTCTAATTCCGGTTATGATATGACGGCGCTGCTTGGCGGGGGCGTGAATGGCAGTGGAAGTATGCTCTCGGACTACGCTTCGATCAAAAACGGGAGTTATAAAAAGATGATGAAGGCATACTGTGCCAAGCAGGAAGCGGAGAAAGTGTCCGTGTCGGGAGATACCGCGCAGAAGCTGACGCTGATGAAATCGAGCGCGGATGCCCTGAAAAAATCAGCGGAGGCGTTAAGCGATCCTTCTCTCTGGGAAAAGAAAAAATTCACCAAAAAGGATGAGGAAACCGGAGAGGAGACGGAGGTTGAAGATTATGACTGGGAGGCAATCACAAAGGCGGTGAAATCCTTTGCGGATGATTACAATACCGTGGTTGAGCAGACGGGAAATTCGGATACCGGGAGCGTGCTCCAGCAAGCGGTATGGATGACGGATACGACCGAAAAGACACAGAAACTGCTCTCAAAGATCGGGCTTAACATCGGCAAGGGCAATAAGCTGGAGCTGGATGAGGAGGAGTTGAAAAAAGCCAATATAAACACATTGAAATCAACGTTCTCAGGTCATGGTTCCTTTGCTGACAAGGTTTCCCGGAAGGCGGGGAGCATCAGCCGGGCGGCATCGAGTGCAGCTGCTGCGGCGAAGGCAAGGGCGACTTATACTAAGAACGGGAAGTATTCTGACACCCTTTCGGAGTGGATGTCCGGTGCGATAGATAAGAAGATAGGGGATAAGTCGTCGGATAAGGATCGGACGAAGGACACCATACAGCAGGCAATCGACAAGAGGGAAAAGGAAAAAGCGGAGCAGGAGAAGAAAGAACAGGAGAAGAAGGAGAAAGAAAAGGCAGACCGGGTTTAACCGGTCTGTCTTTTACTGATGCTCTATATGGTCGGATTTTACTATCGAAAGCCGCACATCCCTGTCCGATCCACCAGGATCTTTCAGTGGCTGACTGCCGTGGCAATCATCAATTCTTCCTTTGACTTGATCACAATATGCACGGTCAATCACAGGGATGTGGTGCCGGATTCGTTGAATATCTGATTGCACATATCATTTATTTGCTGTCGATCCTGGGCTTTATTTATCTTTTGTTTGTCTACATGAGGAGCTATTTGGAAACAAGTCTCCGATTTTCCAAGACTGTGAGGATCCTTCAGAGTCTGCCTGCTGCCGTGTCCGCCGTGGGGATTTTTGTGCTTCCCATCACCTATGTTCAGGGGACGACCACGGATTATTCGTTGGGGCCCAAGGCGTATGCCCTGTATGCGAGTCTGGTGATTTATCTGATCCTGATTTTATATTACTGTCTCCGCTATTGGAAGATCATGGATAAGTATAAAAGACTGGCGATCATACTTGCCGTGCCGCTTTTTGTGGTGACGGCGCTGATTCAGATGTTGATTCCCGAGACACTGGTGGTCGTGGTCTGTGCAACGCTGATCCTCCTTGGTTTGATTTTAAGTAATGAGAATACCGAAAAGTATGTGGACGAGAATACCATGCTGTTTAACCAGTATTCCTTTGAAAGAGTATTGGAGGAGTTTGATTTTGGAAAACAGAAGATCGTAGTCGGCGTTTTCTGTTTCTGTAAGACGGAAAATAATCTTGATTGGAAACAGGACGCCCTGATCCTGCGAGATATCCATAGGGAAATCAGACAATGCCGCCTGCATGGCTATCGGGTCGGTGAAAACGGCGTGGCGTTCATCACGAATACGCAGGAGAAGGCATCGTCGGTGCTTGATGAAGTGAAAAACAGTATTGAGGAAAAGTATGATAAAGAAACCCTCGTCATGGAGACAAAGATGCTGGCTGGGGCGGATGCAGCTGATCAATACAGATGTATGCGCAATATCGTTTCTTTCTGTGCGGAAGCAGGGAGCAGACTTGCCTATATTGATTATTTGACCAATATCTATAATCGAAACGCGTTGGAGCGGGATCTGGTCAAATGGGAGGAGCGAAAGGACGCATTTTATTTTCTTGCCGATTTGAACGGTCTGAAACTGGTGAATGATACCATTGGTCATTCCGCCGGGGATAAACTGCTGCAGGGGTTTGCCCGTATGCTGGCTGATGCGGTTGGCGAGGACGGCAGAGCTTACCGCCAGGGCGGAGACGAATTCGCCGTACTCTACGACAAAGATGCGCAGTCGTTTTTGCAAATGCTGGAAAAGTACTGCAAAGATTATAACTTGTCCAGTGCGGTCCCTATCAGTTACGCCATCGGATATTGCCGACTGCAGGAGGAAGATTTCAGGGATGCGGCAGATCAGATGATGTATGAGGACAAAAGACACAAAAAAGCGGGGCACTAAATTCCCTTTGCTTTTATTTCACTTTATTGAACGAATTGCGCAGCGACAAAAGCTCGTAGTAATCGAGCAGCGCATTGACATTGCGGCGGTCGAGCTCCAGTGTGGTATTCATCAGATCGCCAACCGTATAGTCAGCAGACAACTCCTTGTTTAAGGAGTCGATGCTGGCTTTATATTTTGTCCTTTGCAGGAGATAGTCAGTGGATACATGATAGAAATCAGCCAGTTTGCTTAAGGTGACGAGGTCGGGAGAATGGACACCCTTTTCATAGTTTGAGATCGTGGCAACAGTCATATTTAGATATGCAGCAACTTCTTTTTGCAGAAAGCCTTTTTCTTTGCGCAGTTCAGCCAGAAATTCACCAAATTCCATAAGAACCTCTTTTCTCTGATCGTAAGATAATGAGTATGTTTTTCTTTACTGTACAATATTTAAGCAAAAGGGGAATGAAAATAAACAAAGTGTATAAATTATGGAAAAATATGGAAAGAAAATTGACGATACATTAATATAGATATCATTAAAAATGGATTGTCCGAATTAGAAGCAGGAGATGAAAAGGGAATCGACCAATATTTCGTGGATTTTCATAATCTGCGAAATATTGGCCAACTGCCTCGTCATAATCCCTTCCCTTCCATATAGCGGTCATAGATCAATGACAGATTGTTCAGATGCCTGCGTTTGGTATCCATCGTAGGATGCACATAACGATTCAGGGTGATATGAACACTGGAATGTCCTAAAATCTCACTGAGACTTTTGATATCGGCTCCGCTGTTGATACAGTTTGTTGCAAATGTGTGGCGTAGAATATGAAAATTATGTCTTGCGATTCCGGCATCGACCAGTATTTTTTGAAACCTGTATTGAAAGGTCCTCGGTTCCGTAGGAACATCTCCGGATATTACATACTCCTTCGACTGCTTCATAGAAAGTAAATACGGCATAATATTGTCCGGAATCGGGATTTCCCTTTTGGAAAAGATACTCTTTGGCGTATCTTCCCAGAGAATCGTTTTTGTAGAATGTCTGTCTATGGCGATTCGCTGCACTGTTCGGTTTACATAAAGTATCTTTCCCTGTAAATCGATATCGCTCCATTTCAAGGCGCAGATTTCTCCCAGTCGCAGACCTGTTGTCAGGCATAGCAAAATACCAAGTTTTTTTTGATCCATATCCTGATATAATTTTTGAAGCAGGCATATCTGTTCTGATTGTGTCAGCGGGCTGACCGGTTTTACGGTTTTTGGCCTCTTAGGCACATCCTGCAGTCGGATATCCATCCGATAAGTTGCATTGCAATACAGCAGAATCTGATTTAATACGCTGTAAATACTTTTGGTCACGCTGTCGGACAACTTCTGATCATGAAAAATCAATTTCTGCTTCAATATCATACCGTCATCCTTCGATATCCCGTTTAAAGAGATGCCGGCAATTTTCGATGCAATATGATTTTCGTAAATCCTGCGATATTTTATATAAGTGCTGTGCTTTTTGGAAACTGCGGTCCTGATTAGCCATTCTCTGGCAACATCTTCTAATAAAACCGTATCTTCTTCACGCGGGACAATTGATTCTGACGCCTCCTTATCCAACCTGTATTTTATTTCTGCCAGTTTCTCCTTTGCTTCCGCATACGTTCCGGCATAGACGGATTTATCTTTTCGCTTTCCTGTCATAGGATCTTTCACACTGAATCTCCCCTCCCATCTTCCGTCAGAACGTTTTCTGATATTTTCTCCTCTTTTTGACATGTTGATTTCCTCCTTTGACCATTATTTTGACCCGTTAATATGTCTATTATGACATGAATAGAGGATGATCCCCCCAATACGGGCTTTTCTCAAGGCTGCCGAATCGACAGGCAGTTTATGCTCTACCCGCTAAAGATTTTTGAATCGATTGTCTAAATCATCTGGAGAATTGCCGATTTCAACATTTATTGTTGACATAAGTCGAATTATCATATAATATAAGTTCAGAGTAGACGCATTGTAGTTCATAAGAGCCGTTTTACCTATAAGGAACGTAAATTTCGGCCAATATTTCGCAGATTATGAAAATCTTCGAAAAACGATGAAGCTCATACATAGAGACAGATATGCAAACGGGAACGATATCGAGTGGAGGAAAGGCAGCATGAATCAGGGGAGGAAAACATCCGGGATATGGTTTGTTTTATTTTGGGTGTCTTTTGTGATCATGGTCATATCTGTGGCGATATTGCTCTGGCAGCATATAGGGACAGAGACGGCGAACATACAGTTTGAGGAAATGCAAAGCGAGGCAAATGCACGCATGGAAGATGACGCTGAGGAAGTCGTTTATGATAGAGAGATGACGGAAACAGAGCAGACAGTGGAAGCAGAGCAGCCGAAGCAAACGGGAAACGCAGCGCAGGCAGAGCGCAGTGAGCGCGCAGAACAGACAGAGGAGCACAGATCGTCGGAGAAGACCGATGTGAGCGCGGATCAACAGAACATAGAGGAAACTGCAGAAACAGAGCCGCCAGTGCAGACACCGGAAAAAATGTTGGACTGGGCGGCGCTGCACAGCCAAAATCCGGATATCTATGCGTGGATCTATGTGCCGGATACAGGCGTTGATTATCCGGTCGTACAGCATCCGACCGACAACAGCTATTACTTAAATCATAATTTGAACGGCTCCAAAGGATATCCCGGTTGTATTTATACGGAAAATTTCAATCGCAGGGATTTTTCAGATACCCACACGGTACTCTATGGTCATAATCTCAAGGACAAGACCATGTTTTCCACACTCCATAATTTTGAGGATCCGCAGCTGCTTCAAAAAGAGCATTACATATATCTCTATACCGAAGAAGCTGAGTTCGCGTACCGAATCTTTGCAGCCTATGAGTTTAGTTCGATCCACCTTTTGGATAATTATGACTATACCAATGCGTATGTCTATGAAGATTTTCTTAGGCAGATCAGGCAGGCGGCAGGCAATATACGGCAGGATGTGGAGGTGACGGCAAAGGATCGGATCATCACGCTGTCCACTTGCACAGCGGATCATGATGCTGCCAGACGCTATCTTGTGACAGGGGTATTGGTGAGCGAAAAGGGCAGATAGGACTATGATTGATAGGAATACAGTGGTCAAAAAAAAGAAAATGGGATTTGGGACATTGACCCTGATCACGGTCTTTGCGGTCTTTCTGATGATCATAGGCAGTATGGAAGGGATGCGTATGGTGGGCAAAGCAGCCTTGTCCGTTACGGTTTCAGAGACGGACGCAGCCCCGCAGAGCACAACGGTGGATGAGGCGAAGGAAACCGAGACGTTGTATCGGGGAAACAGTTATGTCCTGAATGAGGATCTGGTCACCGCGCTTGTCATGGGGATCGATAAGGAGACCGTGACCCGGGTGGGCGGTCAGAGTTGGAGCGCAGAAGAAGCGGGCGGCTATGCGGGCGGCCAGGCGGATGCGCTGTTTTTGGCAGTTATCAACCCACATAAAAAGAATATTTCCGTCATAGCGATCAACAGAAACGCGATGGCGGACGTGGATGTCTTTGACGAAGATGGGAATTATCAGGGCGTTTATACCAAGCAGATCGCCCTGCAGCACGGTTATGGAGATGGCGGGGAAGAAAGCTGCCTGCGGCAGGTAAAGGCGGTATCCCGTATGTTTCATGATATTCCGATTCATGTATATGCAGCGATTAGTATGGATGCAATCCCGGAATTAAACGATGTGCTGGGCGGGATTACGGTAGAAGTGCTTGATGACATCATCTATCCCGAGTACGACATGGATCTGCATCAGGGCGATACGGTAACGCTGAACGGAGAGAAAGCTTACTGGTATGTGCGTCTGAGAAATGAAAATGTTTTTAATTCTAACGAACTGCGTTTGCAGAGGCAGAAACAGTACCTGACGACGTTTGCGGCGCAGGCTAAGAATCTGTCGGTAAAGGACGTACGCGTGGCGGTCAAACTGTATCAGGCGGCAAGCAAGTATACCGTTACCAATGTCGATCTGAACAGGTTTACTTATATGGCTACGGAGTACTTAAATTATGATTTTGATGTAAAAGACCTGTATTCTTTACAGGGGGAAGTCATACAGGGGAATCAGTTCGAGGAATTTTATGTGGATGAGGACGCGTTACAGGAGCTGATCATGAAAGTGTTTTATGAGCCTGCGGAATAAAGCACAGTCGGTTTGATATCTTGGAACGGAACGTAATTCCGCTCTTTTGGTATAGCAGAAAAAGCATGATAAAACAAGGAGGAGTAGAAATGAAGAAAAAGTTATTAGCAGTATTGATGGCAGCAGCGGTTTTTACGATGGGTTCCATGACCGCATTGGCGGCAAGCCCGACGGTAGCCACAACGGAGGCACCTGTTAGTACGCAGAAGGCATCGACAGTCGTGGAGGCAACCATGACGCCGAAGGCATATTTGAACAATACGTCGGCGTCTTACGGATTCAGCTTGTCCGAAGTGTCTGCCACGACGGTAAAGGCGGCGGCAGTCGCGGTTCAGAACGCTATTTTGAATAACGTGGCGGCAATCGCGCAAAAGCTTGGCAACAGCACTCTCTTACAGGCGGCAGGTGATTCCGGTAAGCAGGTAAGGGCGTCGATCCTTACGCTGGTAGAAGTAAAAACTTCCGGCGCGACCAAGGATGCCACCGGAAATTATGTGGTGACCCTTAATGTGGCAAATGTGGTACAGGGAGATAACGTGGTCATCCTGCACTATACGGGCAACAGTTGGGAAACCATCGCACCCAGAGGCGTAGCAAACGGTTCCGTGACATTTGCCAGCGCGAGTCTTTCTCCGTTCGCGGTCGTGAAACTGAATGTGGTAGGCGTTTCCCAGTCTCCCAAGACGGGATCCTCAATACCGATGGCAGGCGTGGCCCTTGTTATCAGTGTGGTTGGTATGACAGTGTGCGGGAAAAAATACTTGGCACATAGTTTCTGAAAAGTGCCCCTTTATGAAAAAAGTATTGATTGTAACGACTGTCAGCGGGTTTTTACCGCAGTTTGAGAGCAATCATGTCAAACTGCTGCAGAATGCCGGATGTGAAGTGCATTATGCGTCTAATTTTGAAAATCCGGTCTATGTGTTTGACAAAGAAGAATTGGAGCAGAGGGGTATCTGCCTGCATCAGATCGATGTTGAGAAAAGTTTGCTGAAAATCAGAAAAAACCTTCACGCAGTCAGACAACTGCTCCGCATTATTCGGGTAAATGACATTGATATCATTCACTGCCATAATCCGATGGGCGGAGCGGTTGGACGCATCGCGGCGTATCTGAGCAAAAAGAAGCCTTATGTGATTTATACAGCGCACGGGTTTCATTTTTATCAGGGTGCGCCGATCATAAATTGGCTGCTGTTTTATCCTGCGGAGTGGGTGCTGGCCCGCATGACCGACATCATTGTAACGATCAACAGGGAAGATGACAGAAGGGCACAAAAACTTCCGATTCGTCGGAAGGGAAGCGTTTATCAGATTCACAGCGTAGGCGTTGACAAAGAACGTTTTGCGCCGAGCGGCAGCGGAGAGCAAAAGAGAAAGGAATTACAGATTCCGCAGAATGCGTTTCATATCGTGACGGCGGCGGAGCTGAATGATAATAAGAATCAGAAAACGATTATAGAAGCAGTCAGCAGACTGCCACAGCAGGATACCTATTACAGCATCTGTGGAAAGGGTGTCCGCGAGGCTTACCTGCGGGAGCTGATCCGCGCAAAAGGGCTGGAAAAAAGAGTCCGTCTGTTGGGATTTCGTACCGATATGGAAGAAATTCTGCAAACGGCAGATTGTTTTGCCTTTCCCTCTTATCGGGAAGGATTCGGTGTAGCGGCGGTAGAGGCGCTGCTTTGCGGCGTTCCGCTTGTGGCGGCGGATAATCGGGGTACCAGAGAATATGCGCTGCCGGGGAAAAATGCGATCGTCTGCCGGGCGGACAGCGTGTCGGCGTTTGCGAAGGCGATCGAGCGGTTGTATCAAGATCGGGAGCTGCGGGAAACGATGGCGCGTGACTGTAGAGATTCAGCCATGAAATTTACCGTGGAAGAAGTGGAAAAAACGATGCGGGATGTGTATCGTAAAGCGCTTGCGGCAGTAGAAGCAGGAGCAGGCTGCAGTTAGGAAAAAGGCGGAGCATAAAGGTACGGGAGAGAATGGAGAACAACATGGGACAGCCTCTTGTTTCGGTCATTATGGGCGTATTTAATCAGTGGGATGAAAAAATCTTGCAGGAGGCGGTGGATTCCATCCTCTGTCAGACTTGCACGGATCTTGAGTTTATTATCTGGGACGACGGTTCCCATCCGGACGCGGCAAGATTGATTCAGAAGCTGGCGGGATTGGATGAGAGGATCGTTCTGGCGGGAAAAGGAGAAAACAGAGGGCTTGCCTACTCTCTGAATGCCTGTATCCGTCTGGCAAAAGGAAAATATATTGCGCGCATGGATGCGGATGATGTTTCCAAACCGCAGCGTTTGGAAAAGCAGGTGGCATTTTTGGAGACACACCCGAATTACGGATGGTGTGGCACCGATGCGGAGCTGTTTGATGAACAGGGTGTGTGGGGCAGCAGGCTGATGCCGGAGATTCCAAACATAAAGGACTATTTTCGCTATTCACCGTACATCCATCCGTCTGTCGTGTTCCGCGCTTCGCTTTTTGACAAGGATATGGGATATCTGGCGTCGGAGGAGACCCTTCACTGCGAGGATTATGAGATTTTTCTGCATTTGGCAAGGCAGGGGCAGCAGGGCTATAACCTTCAGGAAAAACTGTTTTGTTACCGTGAGACCAAGGCATCCTACCGAAAACGGAAGACGCGATTTCGTATTAATGAGGCCAAGATCAGATATCGGAATTTTAAGAAGATGGGAGTTTTGTTTCCTGTCGGATGGCTGTATGTGCTGCGTCCGCTCGCAGCGTGCCTGCTTCCGGCAAGTGTTCTGGAAAGTATCAAGCGCATGGAAGGCAGTTTCGCAAAGCAGGCAGAGGAAAACAGACGGTGCGATAGGGCGGAGGAAAAAGCATTTGAGAGAGCAGGAGGAATACCGGACAAGGCTCGCGTATTACAGGGCTGTTTTGCAGAAAAATCCCTTGCATATGCGGGCGGCAGCCAAATGCATGAGACAGCTTTGTGAAAATAAAAATGAAAATGACAGTGGTCGTGCAAAGACGATGCAAGAGATACAGGATGAAGTATTTCTGCATGTGTATGCACCGATCATGATGGAATATGTGGAATGGGTACTGAGGGAAGCACGCAGGGAAGGGAAACAGAGACTGTATTTTCTTGCGCGGGACGGATATATGATGTATCTGGCGGCTTGTAGGCTGGCAGAAGACAGAAATCTGGATATTGCCGTCAGATATCTTAAGATATCCAGACTGGCAGTTCGCAGCGCACTCTCAGGAATTGGCGCGGAAAAGAAGGATACCGCTGCGAAAAACTGCCGAGATCAGGCAATCGCCTATTTCAGACAGGAAGGACTGCTCGATGACGTTCCCTTTGCGCTGGCAGACAGCGGATGGGTGGGAAGTATGCAGTATGGACTGCAGCAGTTGTTGTCGTATGCAGGGAAGAAGCCGATTCGGTTACAGGGATATTATTTTGGACTTTATGAGAGACCGAAAGGTACGACGCCGAAGCAGTATCGGCATTTCTATTTTGGGGAAAGGAATATCAGACGCAAGATCCGCTTTTCCAACTGTCTGTTGGAGACGGTGTGTTCTGCCGGTACGGGGATGACGCGCGGCTATCGGCCCGTTGCAGGAGTGAACGAAGTTTGCTTAGAAGCGGTGGAGAGCGATGGGGGAAATCCCAATGCAGCTGTTATGGAGCGGTTTGCGAAATTGCTGTCGCTGTATGTGGAAGCTTATCTGGTCGAGGAGCATAAAGCAGAATATGGCAGGATGCGGGCGCACAAGGCGTCTTTTTGCATGGTAGAGAGATTGTTACAGCCTATGATGGGCAATCCGACAAGAGCGGAGGCGGAAGCGTTCGGCAGCCTGTTGTTTAGTGATCGTGTATCGGAGGAGTGTTTACAGCCGGTGGCGGCCGTGTGGAAGGAAGACGTGCTTGACAGTCAGGACATCTGTAACAGACTGTTGGTCAAGCTGGGAATCAGGAAAGACGTTTTGCCGGAAAGCGCATGGATGGAAGGAAGCATTGTGAGACTGGGAATCGAGGTACAAAAGTATCTTTGGCAGGAGAGATGGTATAAGAGGTTGATGTATTTGAGAAAGGCAGTCTGCAGATGAAGGCAAATTTCAAACAGTACCTCTTTGTGATCAACGAATTGACTGCGCGGGAAATCAAACGCAGATATGCAGGAAGTTCGTTAGGTATCATATGGAGTGTCCTAAATCCGCTTTTGCACATGGTGGTCATCTCTCTGGTTTTTTCCACAATGTTCAGACGTTCCATAGAGAATTTCCCGATTTATTATCTGACAGGGCAGATTTTTTGGACATTGTTCAGCACGGCGACACAGGACGCAATGACCGCGCTTTCAGATAACAGGAGCCTGCTGGTCAGAACCAAACTTCCCAAACAGACTTTTGTGTTGTCCAGAATTTATACGGCGCTTGCAAACTTTGGTTATACCTGCATTGCGTATGTTGTGATGCTGGTAGTGTTTCGCGTCAAGCTTAGCGCTGCCATGCTGTTGTTTCCGTTGGCGGTTCTCTTTATGCTGGCAATTTCCACAGGGGTGGGATATATCCTGTCCGTGGCTTATATCTTTTTCGCAGATGTGAAATGGCTGTATTCTGTGTTTTTGACGCTGTGGATGTATTTGTCAGCCCTGTTTTACCCGGTCTCAAAACTGCCGGAGGCGATGCAGAACTTTATCGGATACAACCCCATTTACATTGTGATCGCCTTTGCGAGGGAGTGCGTGATGGAGGGCCGGGTCCCGGATATGATGATGTGGATCAGGCTGATCGGATGGAGCGTTGGAAGCCTTGCTGTAGGATATTATTTTTTCCGTTCCAAGGGAAATCAAGTAATGCAGAAAATATAAGATGATACAAAAAGGAAAATCAGAATGAGATGACGAATCTTTTTTTTAATGTATATTTTGTCTTTTTTCTGGCGGTAGTCCTGCTGATTCTGATTCTGGACGTGGCGGCGTGGAATGTGCTCAAACTGATCCGCGCGATCAAGAAGCGCAGAGAGTGGAAGCGTTATCGCTATCTGGAACCGGATGATTTTGAACCGGAGTATAAGTTTATTTATCCGGATGACCCGGAGGAAGCGGCACGGGTCAGGGCGACGATCATGAAACGCAGGCGGAAGACAGAATGGGACCCGGAATGGGATCTGGAGTGGAATCTGGGGCGGCCTGTGATCCGCGTCTGTGATGTGACGATGGAATTTCTGTTGGCTTCGGTCAATCCGTCGGGCCTGAAAGAATACATCATACAGTGGATCAAAAGAGAGGTGCAGTACCGCCGACTCTATGCGCTGTATCATGTCTCCTTCAATGTCTATAAGGGCGAGGTGATTGGCATCATTGGCACGAACGGTTCCGGAAAGTCCACCCTGCTAAAGATCGTATCCGGAGCGCTTGCGCCCACGGAAGGGCGTGTGGAGATCGCGGACGGCAAACGCGTACAGCTTTTGACGCTCGGTACCGGGTTTGACATGGAACTGACGGCAAGGGAGAACGTGTTTTTAAATGGCTCCATCATCGGATGCAGCAGACAGTTCCTGGAAGCTCATTATGACGAAATCGTCGAATTTGCTGAGCTGCAGGAGTTTATGGATGAAAAAGTAAAAACTTTTTCAAGCGGTATGGTGAGCCGACTGGCGTTTGCTATCGCGACGGCGCAGGATGCGGCGGATATTTTGATCCTGGACGAGGTTTTGAGCGTCGGAGATGAGTTTTTCCGCAAAAAGAGCCTGGAAAGGATCAAACAGATGATACACGGCGGAAGTACGGTGCTGCTGGTGAGTCACAGTATGCAGACCATTCTGGAGAATTGCTCACGCTGTATCTGGATCGAGAAAGGGGAGCTTAAGATGAAGGGGGAGCCGAAGGTGGTTTGTGAGGCTTATCGGAGGATGAATGGGTAGAGGGGAAATGGTGGTGCAGTCGATGGTATTTCCGAATCAGGTGTGTGCGGAGGTGGGGCTGTACTTTCGGGCGGAAGGAGAAGTGTATTTTGAAAAGGAACGCATCTATCTGCTCCCTCATGCAAAAATCAATACCAATACTTATATGAATTTGTTTGATGCGGGTGCTTGGGAAAAATACACAGGAGTAAAATCATGGAAGATTTGCTTTCAAATTAAAGGAGTTGGAAAGGTTTCTCTCAAAGAGGGAGAGCATACCATTGCAGCATTAGATATACAATCTTCACAAATGATTGAAAAACAAATACCGTTTACCTATAGGAAAGATGCTGGACAGTTTTTTTTGGAAGTGGAGTCTGAGAATGGAGTGGATTTGTCGGCGATACATATTTTAGCGGTTGGTAATAGAGAAGCAATGCCGGTGCGTATGGCAATGAATATTTGCACCTATCATCGTCAAAAGTCTTTGCAAAGAATTTTGGATGTGATAGGTAATAGTGCTTTTTTTCAAAAAAATCATGCCTTATATGGGAAACTTCTGATTTATGTTGTAGATAACGCGTCAGAAATAGAAAGAAGACCACAGGAGTTTGTATCTGTTTTTCATAATCCCAATACCGGCGGCTCAGGAGGATTTACGAGAGGATTGGTAGAAATTAGAAAAACATTGTCCAAGACAGGCGTAACCCATGTCATATTTATGGATGATGATGTGGAGTTGATTTCGGAAACACTCTATCGAATATATGCACTGTTATCTTTGATGAAAGAAAGTTATCAAAATGAAGTGATTGCAGGGCGTATGTTTCGGGCGGATGACAGAAAGGTTCAATATACCGCGGCTGAAATTTGGAATAAAGGCGATATCAGGCACATTGGATTCAATGTCGATATGACAATGCGCACTGCGCTGGGAAACGTCAACAACAATATCGGTGCAGAATATGGTGGCTGGTGGCTGTGTTGTTTTCCGATGGCATTTGTAAAGGATAACGATCCGCTTCCGTTCTTTCTGCATTGTGATGATGTGGAGTATGGACTGCGGCATGGAGGGACGCCGATTATTCTCAATGGCATCCAGGTCTGGCATGAGACATATGAGTATCGGCAGAGCGCGGTTATGGCGTATTATGATTATCGAAACAGCCTGATTGTTAATGCTCTGTATGGATTTGGAGAAACGGATAAGGAAAAGCAGTGGCAGGATTTTTTACAACGGATAAACGATATACATGATAAAGGCGAGTATCTTTTAGAATACTGCATTATCCGTGCCTTTTGTGATTATCGAAAAGGCATGAGATGGTTTATGAAAAAGAATAATGCGGTGATACATGGGAGCCTGACGAAAAAGAAAAGAGCGTATCGATGGACTAATGTAATCAGGATGAAACTTGCATTTTTAAAAGAAAAAGGAGAAATGCAGTTTTCATAAATCAATAGGATAAAGGCACCTTGACAATTACATATCTTACATCAAGAATAAAAAAGCGTAATATCGCAGAAATGATTGCCAAAAACAATAAAACCACTTGCGCAAATAGAAATAATGTGTTATATTTTATTTCACAATAATACATTCTACAGTTTATATAGAATGTATTCATAAGAAAGCGGTTACTATATATAGTGCTTTCTTCGCGCACGTTCCATTCAGGACATTCATGTGCGTGCTTCGGGCTTTTCGCCGGATGATTTCAACACAATTATTTTACGTACAGGCGGAAAGCGGTGGTAAGGTTTCTCCTGTACAGACAGGAGGAGAACATGAAGTACAAAAAGAAGTGTGAGGAGTATGCGTCTGCGCGCACAGATCAGTCGGCAGATGTAAGCAGCAAGCAGATATTTGGGAATCATACGCTGTGTGCACAGTTTCTGAGGGATTATTCGGGACTGGAGCTATTTGCTGATGTGCAGCCGGAGGATATCGAAGATGTATCGGAGAGGTATCACCTATTCCGAGAGGTGGAATTTAATTCGGATACCGTAAAGAAGGTATGTATCAGAAACTGTGAGGAAGGGGAGGCGCAAGACATTTATGTGATTTCCCTGATTGAGCATAAGAGCGCAGTCGATTATGATGTGACCATGCAGATACTAAGGTATATGGTCTGCATCTGGGAGAATTATATAAGAGAAATCGAAGACGCGGATGTTGCGAGAGTCTTTACGGAAGTCGAGAAAACTAAGAGGCGGAAGGGACTGAATAAGCGCAAAGATTTCAGGTACCCACCGATTTATCCAATCGTGTATTACGAAGGCGCCGGTGCATGGACAGCCGCATGGAATCTGAGAGACAGAATATTACTTGGAGAGTTGTTCCGGGCATACATACCGGACTTTACCTATAAACTCGTAAGGACCAGAGAGTATTCCAATGAGGAATTATTATCCAAGGGCGATGAAATCTCACTAATAATGATGATTAACAAAGTGCAGAAGGCGGAAGATTTTCGGGAACTCTCAAATGCCTTTGGCAGGCAGATGGTAGAGATTTTCCAGAGGGCGCCTGTAGATGTTGAGATGATAATACTATCGGAAATACAGAGCCTCTGTACAAGGACAAATTTGCCACAGGACGAAGCTGATGAGATCAAAAAGAGCGTGGAGGATGGCAATATGGGAAATTTATTTGAAAATATAGAAAAAATGGATATTCAGTTGGAACGCCGCAGGACGGAGGAACAGAGACAATATGCAGACAAGGTCTGTTATCTGCTGATCTCGTCCTATAAAATGCAGGGAATGGAGAGAGAAGATGCGCGGAAACAGCTTATCAATGAAGCAAGCTTAAAGGAAAGTGAAATTGATCAACTGTTAGAAAAGTTTTGGGAAAAATAAATATGGAATAACAGGAAAATAGATGAAAGAATTGTTCCCGGTGTAAGATATGTGATTGTCTTATGCCGGGATTTTTGTTCCACGGGATAATGTTCTCAAAATATTTTATAAAGGTGAAATGAGGAAAAAGCAGATGGTTAAGGTTTCAATTATCATACCCATATATAACGAAGAAAAATACTTAAAAGAATGTTTGTCAAGTGTTTTAAATCAATCACTAAAAGATATAGAAATTATATGTGTAAATGATGGCTCAACAGATTCATCAAAGGATATTATTGGTGAATATGCTCAAAAAGATGGAAGGATTAAAGCAATACATAAAAAAAATACAGGTAACGGGAACACCATGAACTGTGGACTTGCAATTGCTACAGGAGAATATATAGGTATTGTAGAAAGCGATGATTTTATTGAAAGTAATATGTATGAAGAATTGTATTCATTATGTCAAAATGGAAGGGTAGATGTTGTTAAAGGTAATTTTTGGGACTGTTATGAAGAAGTGGATGGAACTATCAAAAAAGTTATTAATCAAGAAAGACAGGCGTTGCCAGATTTGACAAATGCCGGAACAGTGCATGATTTACCGGATATATTATGGGGGCATCCTTCCATTTGGAGTGGTATATACAGAAGGGAGTTTATCGAAAAAAATCATATCCAATTTAAAGAAGTGAAAGGCGCAGGATGGGTAGATAATCCATTTTTCTTTGATGTAATTACAAGCGCTGAGACAATTATATGGACAAGTAAACCTTATTATAATTATAGAAAATTTAGTCTGGATTCATCATCAAACGGATATGATTTGAAAATACCATTTGAGCGGATGATTGATAATATTGAGGTTTTAGAGAAGAATAACTGCATAGATGTAGCAACTTTAAAGTTTACTTATGCAAGAGCGCTTATGTATTTAGTGGGGGCGACACAGGAAAGCAATTATTCTAAAGATGAGGATTATGTTCGTCCTTATATACAGAAGATGTTGCAAAAGATAAATAAGGATATTATAGTAAATAATTTTCATTTACATGATCAGTATAATTATTTTCGGTTTTTATCTCCATTAAAAACATTAATTCCATTCTCAACAAAAATACTAATTTATAACTGGGTGCCATTTGATAATCCTAATAATGTTGGTGGCGGGGTGACAGTGTATTGTAAAAATTTAATAGAAATTATATTACATGAAAGGCCGGATGTCTGTGTCTATTTTCTGAGTAGTGGATGGGCATATGATATTAGTAAAGAGGAATGCTATATTAGAAAAGTAGATAATATATTTGGCGAAAGATGTAGAAGTTTTGAAGTTGTAAATTCACCTATTCCTGCGCCTCAGGATATGTTGTTTCAAAATCCTAAAATAGCATTTGAGAACTCTGAATTAAGGACCGTAATTAAAAAATTTTTAGATGACTATGGTTCATTTAGTGTAATTCATTTTAATAATATGGAAGGATTATCGTTAGATGTATTTTCTTTAAAAGAGAACTATTCAGATTGCAAATTTGTTTATTCATTGCACAATTATGTACCCATATGTATGACTGGATTTTATTATCAAAGACATAAGCAGGAAGTTTGTGGTGCTGATCATGATGTACAAGATTGTGAGAAGTGTATAAATCGTAATAACTATAGAAAATTAGGTACTGAAATGATAGGAAGAGCAACCTTTAACCCGGTTGATATGAGGCATATAGACATATTGTCATGGTGTCATCGATTTTCCTTTGATCGGTTAGATATGACACAGGAGGGAAAGTACTTTATAGAGTTTTCTCAGCGAGCAAAAAAAGCTTTAAATCAGTATATTGATGTTATCTGTGCTGTTTCTAAACGAGTGAAAGAAATTGCAGTTGAGAATGGAATAAAAGAAGAAAAGCTTATTACAAGTTATATTGGAACAAAAGTTGCAGATATACAGATTAAGAAATCAATTGCAAAAGAAAGTGGATATTTTAAGATTGCTTATTTAGGGAGCGATCTTAATTCAGTTGAAAAAGGATATCCTTTCTTAATTGAGGCATTAAGTGTAATTGATAAAAGTGACGCTTCATGTATTGATTTGATATTGACAACAACAACGAAAGGAATGAATGAAGAACTAAACAGAGAACTTTCGCATTTTCACTCTTTGAAAATTATACAGGGGTATACACATCATGAACTCAACAGTATTCTCAAAGAAGTGCATTTAGGAATAATTCCAGTGCTTTGGGAAGATAATCTGCCACAGATAGCAATAGAAATGGTGGCCATGGGGGTGCCAATTCTTTGTAGCGATGCAGGGGGCGCATCAGAGTTGTGTGATTCTGAAATATTTCGATTTAAACATGGAAATCAAAAAGATTTTCTGGAAAAATTGATGTATTTGAAAGAGAATAAAAAAGAGCTATGTCAATATTGGAAATATCATTATGGACTTACAACAATGAAACAACATTTTGATGAAATGTCAAAAATTTATGAATTGCCGCCAGCAGTGACAGGGACAATTTCTATTGAGGAATATGCAAGACTTTTAGATGAAAATGATTTTTTATATAGAAATTTGGGAAATGGACATATTGATGTTGATAATAAAGTAGCTCAGTTGGAGAATAGACTACGGGCCACAGAGGAACAAAGGAACTATCTACAGTATTGTCTGGATGAAACAAGGAAATCAAAGACGTATAAGTTAGGCAGGATTATGACGTATTTACCCAGAAAAATAAGAGGAAAAAATAGTGATAGATAATATGGATGTTAAATACAGAGAAATAAAAGATTTGTCTGCATATTTGGACTTTTTGGCAGAATCTAGTAAAATAATTATTGTATGTGTGAAGGATACAGTAGGATATTGGTTCGACAATAATATTCAAAAGAAATTTTGGTGTTTAGGTTTGAAGGAGATATTAACACAAAAATTATTGTCTGGGTATGTGGCAATCATAGATAATAAAGATGTCGTTTATGAAAAATTAGGACTAGAAGATGAAAAAATTACGTGCGAGCATCATATTGGCACTCATTTATTACAAATTATAAGTGCGACTTTTCAAGGTGGTAATTGCGCATCTATATGTATTGATGGCGTGGAATGTGCTGTGAATGATAGGGGAATTAATATTGTTGTCTTTGATAAGAACACAAATAAAATTTTAGACTCTGTCGCTTTTGATACTCATGTAAAAGAAATATATTGCACAAGAATTAAAGAGCATTATGATATTGGTGTAGTTGGATGTTGGTGGGGAACAAATTATGGCTCTTGTCTAAATGGTTATGCAGTTTACAAAGTTTTGAAATCATTCGGATTAAAGATTTGGATGATTAATCGTCATGACTTTGAGGCAAGAAGAGATACACCAAATATAAAATTTGTACGAAAGATGTATGCAGATGATGAAATAAGTCCTATTATCTCTATGGAGAAATTGCAAACGATAAACGAAAAATGTGATATTTTTTTGGCTGGTTCAGATCAGATATGGAAATACTGGTTGAATAGTTTATATGATTTGGAATTTATGTTAAAATTTGCAAATGATTCAAAAAAGAAAATTAGTTTTAGTTCTTCATTTGGACATGCATGGGACTCTACGCCCCAAAATGTCTTCCCGGAAACTTATAAGCTTTTACGCAGGTTTGATGCGATTTCAGTTCGTGAAAAAAGCGGCGTTGAAATATGTAGAGACATATATAGGATAAATGCTGTAAAAGTTTTGGAACCAGTATTTTGTTTACCTAAACATGAATATAATGTAATTGCTTCATACTCCACACTTAGAGAAGATGAACCATTTATATTGTCCTATATTTTGGATCCCACAGAAGAAATTAGGAATGCTATTATTGCATATAGCGATTTACTGGGAATGAAATCTGTTAATGTGTTGGATTTGGATTATATGGTATATGAAGAAAATCATAAGAAACTCAATCTGGAAAATATAATGCCGCAGATATCTCCAGAGGATTTAATGTTTCTATTTTCAAGATGTTCATTTATATTAACAGATTCATTTCATGGCACAGCTTTCTCCATTATTTTTAACAAACCATTTTTGTCTATTATAAATATGAAACGTGGTTCTATACGATTTTTAGAAATGCTAAGTGAGTATGGCTTAATGAGTCATTTGGTACAAAATCCTACTGAAATACCTGTCAGTCTGGATTATACCGTAGAAATAGATTATGGAGATATAAATAGAAAAATTGAGGATGCTAGAGAAAAAACGATAGAATGGTTAAAAAGAGCAATAGAAACTCCAAAAGCCCAGATGCCGAGCATCATTTTACCGGATACAGTAAGTAATGTGTTGAAAAAAACAGATTGCACAGGATGCAGCGCGTGTGTAAATATATGCCCTGCTAATGCGATTTCATTAAAACCAGATGACTTGGGTTATTATCGTGCGGATGTTGATTATGATAAATGCATTGGTTGTGGTAAGTGTATAGAAATATGCCCGGCAATAAAGTTACCTGAGAATGGAAATAGGATTCAACCAAATTTATTTGAATTTATTGCAGCAGATGAAAAGATTTTATTCCATAGTTCCAGCGGTGGGGCATTTCCTGTTTTGGCAAGTGAAACTTTCAAAAGGGACGGCGTTGTAGTTGGCGCGGCATGGAGAGATGATTTTTCGGTTGAACATATTATTATTGAGAATGAAGCAGAATTATATAAGCTGCAAAAATCTAAATATTTACAAAGTGATTTAGGAAATACATTTGAAAAAGTAAAAGAGAAACTAGATAGTGGTGTATTTGTATTGTTTTCCGGATGCCCGTGTCAGGCAGCAGGATTGAAGGCGTATTTGCAAAAGGAATATGATAATTTAATTATTATTGATTTATTATGTGGAAATGCGCCATCCACAATGTTTTTTAAAAAATACATAGAGGATGATTTTAGTGAACCACTGAAAAAATATGAATTTCGCCATAAAGCACAAGGATGGAATGCAGACTGTGCTAATACAACTACAATTAGCGGATATACAGAAGTAAGGCGAGGTGGAAAACAAGATAGTTATCAAAGAATATATCACAATCATGTAATGTGTCCGCTACATTGTGAAAATTGTAAATACCAAAATGCACCTCGCTTTGGCGACTTGACAATTGGCGATTTTTGGGGAGTCAGTAAGTACGATAAGGAGATTGATACAAGTAAAGGGGTGTCAGCAGTTCTTTGCAATAATGAAAAGGGACAGGTGTTTTTTGAAAATATTCCGCAGGAAATGTATTCGGTCAAAAAGCAAGTGCCATTAGAGTGGTTAGGTGGAAACGGTTTTGTAATAAGAGGAAGTCATAATTTTTCTTCTCCGAGGCGAAATGATTTTTATGAAGCAATACGATATAAACCTTTCAAAGATGCGATATCATATGCGTTAAAACCTAATCATGGAATCCACTCTGAGCGAGGAGTGTTTGATTTTAAAGCGAAAGACACACATTTCAAATTTAATCCATCTATATGGAATGAAGACTATATAAATGGCATCACAATATTGACCACAAGTGAAAAGTATCCTAAAACGGGGAATTATGCAACCATGCCTATTTTCAATTCAATTGAAAAAGATAAAGCATATATACTCAAACTTCGTTTTAAGATCAGTACCGATGCGCAGATTTATAATTTTCATTTGAAATCTGCAGGTGAAACTTTGTCTCAGGTGATATATAGTCATCAAGTTAATGCTGAGGATAGTACAAACTGGGTAGAGATAACTCATGAATTTGTACCTGATTCAGATATTTATGATGAATTTATGATTGGTGCAGCGCTGCTTACAGGTGAGAATAGGTGGATTGCAATAGATTACATAAGAATTTGCGAAAAATAATAAGGCTGTTGTGCATTTGAATGATAAGGTATTTGCATGTAAGCAATACAAAAAACGTTAAATGAGAGAAGGGGAAAATATGGAAATCATAATATTCATTTATGATTTTTGGGAGATAATTAGCATAGTAAGTGTTGCGATTGGATTTATTGCAAGGTTTCTGCCACAGCTGCCGCGTAGAAAAGAAAATAGTGATCATAATTTGAAAAAAATAGAACGAATTTGCTCTTTCATAGCTATATTGGGGATAGGTATTTCTGCATTTATACATATAGTATGTACAAAAGTGCCGGATGTTGTAGGAATGGACCTATCAGAAGCAAGAAGCCTTCTGCGTGGTGAAGATTTGGAAGATGAATTCCTGCCTAATATAAAGATTGACAGCGTATCTGTAAATGCTGAAGTAAACTTTCAATCTATAAGTGGAAATAGTATTGCTTTCAAAAATACAACAGTTTTTTTGGGTTTTGCTCAAGAGGATAACCCTGATTCAATGATAGTGGATCGTTCTGCTGACAGTAGTAAAAGTAATGCAGATAAAAACAAGGCAAATCCGGACAATGGTTTGGATGTAAGTCACGGGAATGAAGGAAAAGCAAGTGTTCCTAATGTTCTTGGGATGGAACAGAAAGAAGCTATAAGGACTTTATACATGGCGGGTCTGCGGTTTCAAGTGTTTTTGAGTAGTAGTGATGATATTAACAGTGATATGTATTATGTCATATCTCAAAGTCGTGAATATGGAGAAAATGTTGATATAGGTACGATAGTCAAACTGGAATTAACTGCCGATCTGCCAGATACGGTGAAACGTCAAAGTTTTGAATATGAACCGGATGATTCATTAGTAAAGAATACAGATGAATTGAATGGATTTTACATATATTCACGTTCTGTAACAAATGCAAGCTTTTATGATGCAGCGACAAACCAGGTTAGTTCTCCTGATTATTTAGCAGAAAAGCTATGTCAGGTCAATTTTAATATAACAGGTGCTGATGATGCTATACTGTCTATTTCTATGGAAGGAAAAAGTATAGGTATTTGTTTTGATAATAATTTAGGAAAATCAGAGATTTTTATTAATAAAGGGAAGTATAGTATTAGCGCTGATTTCGGCGATTATTCCAAAATTGTAAATGTAGACATAAATGCATCAGGCGAATATATGCTTGATTTTAAATAATAGCTTAAGTACATTTTTACGTTATAAGTGTTTTGATTATACAACTTCATACAAGGGTAAAAGAAATGGATAGAGAGGCAGAAGAGGCGAGGAGTTTTTGTTGGAAATTATTGCATCAATTTGCTTAGTTGAGAAGGATGAATCATGATGGGAAAAAGAAATCGTAAAATGAAATATTCTGAGGGCAGTTTGAATGACCTCAATAGAGGAGTACAAAAACTGGTCGAAAATTCTGGACAAATTAACGAAAAAATGGATGATATTGCAGTTGAAGTGGTCAAGGGCAATAGAACCAAACCATTAGAAATTGCAGGCTTTCTAGTTGCAGTACTCGCAGTTATTGTAACGATTGTTGGTATTAAATTTTCAGACGGTAAATCAACGGAAGCATCTTCATCAGACGTAGCAGATATGGATACAGAAAAGCCTGTTTACGAAATATATTTATATCCCGATTACAGCAGGGTCGAAGTCGGATTTCAGACCGATATTACCGCAACCTTAAATTTTGACACAGATTCTGTTAGCATCGATGCGTATCTTGATTCCGTCCATAATGGGGATACGGTGGCCATGAAGCAGAAAAACTCATCAGAATGGCAGGCAAAGGTCTATTTCGAAGAAACCGGTACTTATGAGATCGTAGCAACGGCAACAGCTTCCGATGGAAGTATTGTAAAGGGAACTGTTGAGGTAGAGGTTGTACCGTAAGATGGCGTTTTTCTGTTTTAATTAAGAAAAAGGCTTGCACAGGCAGAAATGATATGCTATATTTTGGAAAACCGTTGTAATCGGGTGTTTTCGCGCACGGTCCATTCAGAACATTCAGGTGCGCGTTTCGGGCTTTTCGCCGAACAAATTCAATAAGATTTTGGAGCAAATAGGTTGATATTTTAAGTAAAAATAGATACAATAAAGTAAGGAAAGTAAGGAATGCAAAAAGGGAGGTTGGAATATGGAACTAGCAAAAGTTACGTCCAAAGGACAGATTACAATACCGATAGAAATAAGAAAAAAATTAGGTCTTAAAGAAGGGAGTAAGGTCCTTTTTTTGGAGGAAGCGGGGCGCATTTATCTGGCGGATTCTTCTATGGAAGCATTGAGGGAGGCACAGATTGCATTCGCTGGAGAGGCAGAACGGCTCGGTCTTAAAAATGAAGAAGATCTTGTGGCGATGGTTAAGGAGATACGGAAAGAACGAATGGTGAAGTAATTGCGGGTAATGGTTGATACAAATGTACTGATTTCATTGCTGGTATTTTCCAGTAGCAAAATGAATCAAATGATGGAGCACATATTCAAAGAATATCAGTTAGTCCTTTCATCGTATATTGTAAGGGAATTAAAAGATGTGATTAAAAGAAAATTTCCGACTAAAGTCGGAGTTGTAGATGTGTTACTTGCTAAGTTAAGAATTAAGAGAATAGGGCAATGAGAGAGTGATTCAGAAAATAACAAAACCCGTATAGAAAGTGAAAATCACATGCGACTAACCCTCTACCACCTACTGGTAAACCGCCACGCGGGAATTTCATACAGATATCACAAATACCATGACGGGACGACTGGCGTGCAGAAGGTCATCTCGTGGATCTATTTATTATGCCTGAATTTCGCCTACTATATTCTCTTGTGCCGCTTTTTGGGGCGCAAGCCGGAAATGGAAGTCTACGAGAGCAGACGATTGAATTGTAAAAGGAGCGAGTCGGAGGAATATCTGGCGAAAAATCCACAGCTCTCGGCAGAATCTTATGTGGACGGATTGATGAAGTACGACGTCATATCGTTTGATTTGTTTGATACGCTGATTTTTCGTCCGTTTGCATTGCCGACGGACGTATTTTTTCTGATCGGCGGAGCGATAGGCTGTCTCGATTTTAAAAATCTTCGGATGCAGGCGGAAGAAAAGGCGAGGGTGGAGCAGAAGAAAAAATACGGACACTATGAAGTGGCGCTTGCGGATATCTGGCGTACGTTGGAAAGGAAGACAGGTATCTCGGCGCGCGACGGGGTGCAGGAGGAGGAACGCATCGAGAAAAAGCTCTGCTATGCCAATCCGTTTATGCTGGAAGTTTGGAAGAAGCTTCGGCAGATGGGAAAGAAACTTTTGATCGTGTCCGATATGTATCTGCCACTCGACTGTATCGAAGCTATTTTAGAAAACGCAGGATATGAAGGCGCAGAGAAGGTATATCTTTCCAACGTCTACGGGAAAAGTAAGGCGGATGGCGGTTTATATGAAGAAGTATTGAAAGATTGGCGGCAGGCATCTTTGATCCATGTGGGCGACAATCTCCACAGCGACAGGGATATGGCAAAAAGGCACGGGCTGGCTGTTCTGCCTTATCCAAGTATTTATCAGAATGTGATGTTGTACCGTCCCACGGATATGTCAGCTATGATTGGGAGCGCTTATCGGGCAGTCGTGAGCAGCCGCCTTTATAACGGTCTGTGTTCCTATGGTATAGCGTATGAATATGGTTATCTCTATGGCGGATTGTTTGTATTAGGCTACTGTACTTTTATTCACGAATACTATGAGAGGCATCAGCTGGACAAGCTGTTGTTTCTATCGAGGGACGGAGACATTCTTTTACAGGTATACAGGCGGCTGTATCCGGAGGATGACGCGGAGTATGTTTACTGGTCGAGAAAGGCGGCCGTGAAACTGATGGCGAGCGTGGATAAACACGATTATTTCAGGCGGTTTCTCTATCATAAGGTAAATCAGGGATACACGGTCGCACAGATCTTACATACGATGGAGCTGGACAATCTGCTCATGAGTACGGCGAGCCCGGGAGTGTTAAAGCCGGAGGACGAGCTGACGGATAAAAATGTGGAGATTTTGCGGGAGTGGATTGAGGAAAAGTGGGAGCAGGTGATTGCCGGGTATGGATCACAGATGTCTGCGGCTGAGAAATATTATGCGAACGTATTGGCGGGTTGCGTCAGGGCTGCGGCGGTGGACATCGGCTGGGCAGGGAGCGGCGCACTTGCCTTGTCTTATTTGACCGAAAAAGTCTGGAAGCTGCCCTGTCAGATCACGGGACTCATCGCCGGGACAAATACGATTCACAGCGCAGAACCGGATGCTTCGGAACCTTTTTTGCAGAATGGGAAACTCTGCGCTTACCTGTACTCGCAAAATCACAATCGGGATCTATTGAAAAAACATGATCCTAATAAAGAGTATAATGTTTTCTGGGAGCTGCTGTTGTCTTCAACGACGCCGCAGTTTACAGGCTTTTATGAGGGCAGGATAGAGGCGGTTGAGGAGAGGGCCGATTATTTAGAGGAGCTTGGTATTACACTTGTTTTTGGAAGGCAGGAACGTAATTTAGACGGTATCAGAGAGATACAGCGGGGAATCATGGACTTTGCAGATGACTATCGTCGTCGGTTCAAGGAGTTTCCCTGTATGTTTCGTGTGAGCGGCAGGGATGCCTATGCGCCGATACTTGTGGCGGCAAGCCACGGGGAAAGATATCTGAAAGCGATTCTCAATCAGTTTCCTTTTGAAAAAAATCTCATCTGATTTGTCTGCTTTCATCGGACAAGGGACTTGTAAGCAGACCGTGATTCAGGTATAGTGAAAGAAAGGAAATGTTACGGGAAGTAACGCCATCAGGAGACCGGCTATGGGATTGTTCAGACAGGCAGGAAAAGAAAATAAAAGGGAAATGAAGAAAGAGCTGCAGAAAGAAATCGGGAGTGAACAGAAGAAAACCATGTTCCTCTCACCGGAGGAACGATATCCTTCCAAAGCGAAAGGCAGCCGCCTGTCTCAAAAGGAGGAGAAGGAAACATCCGACGATGCTCCGGAGAGGGTGTTTTTGGGAAATCCGATCATCATAAATGGGGCGGATTATCTTTTGCGGATCGGGCAGACCTACATGGAGGCGCTGATCACTGTTTATCGGCGTTTTTCGTTGGAGGAGCTTCAGGAAGTATTGAAGGAAAACGGCATTGTTTCCGGTATCCGCGAGAAGGCGCTTTCTGAGATCGCGGAGGGGAAGCAGAATTATGAGGAGACGCTGATTGCGACGGGGATTGCCGCAAAGGATGGGCGTGACGGCTATTTTGAATATCATTTTAATACCCAACCCGAGACGGAGCCCATTATACTGCCGGATGGTTCCGTTGACTATAATGTGCTGGGAAAGATAGAACTTGTGAGGGCGGGGGAGACTCTTGTCACCTATCATCCGCCGATCCCGGCGGTGTACGGTAAGGATATCAGAGGGAATGACATTGGCGCATACGAGGGCAAGGGGCTGCAGCCCTTGCAGTGTAAACGCTGCAGCATGGATGAGGAAGGCTGTAAATATTATGCGGACGTGGAGGGGAATGTCACGTTGAATGGAAAGTTGCTTACCGTGACGCCGATCTACGTGCTGGAGGGCAATCTGGACGCTGCCACCGGCAGTTTGGATTTTCATGGAGATGTGCTGATTCAGGGAAATGTCTTTGCGGGAGTAACGGTGAAGACGACGGGGAATATTACGATCAACGGGCATGTGGAGACTGCCAATATCATTGCCGGAAAGGATGTTATCTTAAAGAACGGGATGCAGGGCTCGGGAAACGGCACGATTCGTGCCGGAGGGAGTGTTATGGCTCGCTTTATTGAGCAGACACAGGTGTATGCGGGGATGGAAGTCAATACGGGAGCGCTCTTAAACTGTGAGGTGGAGTCAGGTCACACGGTGAAGGTCATTGGCAATCGGGGAAGTATTATCGGCGGCAGGACTACGGCGGTGGAGGAAATCTCAGCCGCTTCGATTGGAAACCGTGCGGGGGTCGAGACCTTGTTAGTCATTGGTCTGGACTGTGAATTTAAGACCAAGATGAGTGAGATCGACCGCCTGACGGAAGAGTATGAAGAAAATATGACAGATGCCATTCGCAATCTGGACCGAATCGACTATCAGATGAAAAATCAGCCTGGCACGCCCGGATTGAATGAGCAGAAGGCGGAGCAGATGCGCAGGAAGATCAATTTTCAGCTGAAGCTGCAGGAAATCACCAAAAGGCGGGAGGAACTGATAGACATCAATCGGCGTTCCGCTGACGGAAAAATCGTGGTAAGCGGGCTTTCCAACGTGGGATGCGTGATCGTGATAAACGGCGTGCGTGAGATGCTGCATTCGGAGTATCGTGACGTGTCCTATACGAAGGGCAGGAATGAGATTCGCATCATTTCCAATAAGCAGTGAGAAAGGCAGGAGTGTTTGGATGTTCAAAAAGAAAGCGGCAGCGCCGACGGCCGCCTATGACAAAGAGTCCTGTAAACCGATCATAAAATGCAGTATCTGCAACGGCGAGCAGGTGGCGGGATTTAAGAATCTGCAGACGGGGAAGTTTGAGGAGGTCATGCTGATCCGGGGTGCGGAGGATCTCTTTGCTTTCAGAAAACAGTACGGGATCGAGGAGGAAATCACGAAAGAATATTGAGGGAGGGCGGCAGGTGCCGCCCTCATTTATTTACTGCTTTTCAAATACCGGCATATAGGTGATCGGGCAGTCTACGTTTACGGTACATCCGCCCTCAAAAATTTCACCTGTGGAGGTCAGTTTCCAGCTTCCCGCGGGAAGATAGACATCGCGCTTCCACTCGTTCAAGTGCAGGATGGGAGCCACCAGATACTTGTCACCGAACATATACTGATCTTGCAGCGTCCAGCAGGTCTCGTCCTCCGGGAACTCGTAGAACATGGCCCGCAGCAGAGGAGAGCCGTTTTCATGGGCTTCCTGATACAGTCCCTTGATATAGTCGTGCATGGCGATACGGACGTTGTAGTAGTCCTTCATGATAGCGTAGTTGTCCTCACCATAGCTCCAAAGCTCATTCGGCTGGCCGGTGTGCAGATAACCGCCGCCCCAGTCGCGTGTATCAAGCGGCGGGATGTTGTATGGGCCTCTGTCTCCGTGCATACGCAGAACGGGAGAGTAGACCGCAAACTGATACCAGCGGATCAAAAGCTGTCTGAAATCCTCGTCGTTCACATCGTCCGTCATGAAACCGCCGATGTCCGTGGTCCACCAGGGAATGCCTGCAAGTCCCATGTTTATGCCGCACTGGATCTGGTCGGCAAAGGCCTCGAAGGTGCTGGGCACGTCGCCTGACCATACCACATTGCCGTACTTCTGGGAACCCGCCCACGCGCAGCGCAGAAGGTTGACCACGTCGCCTTTGTTCTCCTTTTTCATGCCGTCGTAAAAGGCGCGGCTGTAAAGCTGCGGGTAAAGGTTGCTCACGGCAAGTGCGGGGCCTTCACAGTAGCGATAGTTTTCAAAATCATATACGCCGTAGTCGGGCTCGGAGTTGTCCAGCCAGAAGGCGTCGATGCCATAGTCGAAGTAGTTCTTCTTGCAGATATCCCAGACATATTCTCTGGTTTCGGGATTGAAGGGATCGATCTCCACACAGTCGCCCTGGTAGTCGTAGGTCTGCGCCGCGCCGCGCTCGGTGCGGATGAGGAGGCCGCGCTCCATCATGGGGCCGAAGTTCTCGCTCTTGCGGTCAACGGAGGGCCAAACGGAGACGATGACCTTGATGCCCATGGAGTGAAGCTCGTCCACCATCGCCTTGGGATCGGGCCAATAGGTCTTGTCGAATTTCCAGTCGCCCTGTACAGTCCAGTGGAAGAAGTCGATGACGATCTGGTCGATCTTGATGCCTTCCTTCTGATACTGGCGGGCTACGCTCAGAACCTCGTCCTGCGTGCGATAGCGCAGCTTACACTGCCATAAGCCCATCAGGTTTTCGGGGAACATTTCCGCGCGTCCCGTTACAGCTGTGTAGTTTGTCAGGATCTGCTTCGGAGTGTCCGCTGCCGTGATCCAGTAGTCCATTTCCTTTGTTGCTCTTGCGATCCATTCGGTGTAGTTCGTGCCGAAGGTTACGCGGCCCACAGCCGGGTTATTCCAGAGGAAACCGTAGCCCAGAGAGGAGACGGCGAAGGGCACGGAGATTTGGGAGTTGCGCTGTGCCAGCTCTAAAACGCAGCCCTTTAAGTCCATCAGATCCTGCTGGTACTGTCCCATACCGAAGATTTTTTCGCCCTTATTGCTCTCGAATTTCATATTTAAGGAGTATTCGCTGCCGCCGATTACGCCCTTCCATTCCCGGTTCACAAGTTTCAGACAGCGGCTCTCTTTTGAGAGGGTGCCGTCGTAGGCTCTGAAATACTCCCGTAAGATCAGGGCGTCGTCCCGATAGAAGGAGAGAACGCCTGCGAAATTGACCACTGCTTTCAGTCTGCCGTTTACGATGGTGGCGATAGGTCGTTTGTCGATGGTGCCGTCGCCTACCCAGTGATCTTCCTCGGCAATGGTGATTTGTGCATTTGAAGAATCAACCTTTTCAGTCAATGCCCAGTCGTTTCCCGTAAACCGGGCGGCCATGGAAGCACGTACCCGAAAGGCGTCCTGTCCCCAAGCCTCAATGCGTAAGGTTTCCCCCGCGTGGCGGCATACCAGTGCGCCGCCGTCTTTTACAAACTGCATAGATACCCCCGTTCCGAAGCGTTATGCTTCTGTCTTTAATTTTGTTTCCCCCTGTTCCATTGAAATGGAAAGAGTATAATAGTATAATACTATTACAGAACCAATATTTCTATGTGAATCCTACTCTATAATAATACTATTGTATCACATATGGAGATCTGTGGATCATTGGAAGCAGTTGCATCCGTGCGGATAAGAAAGAGAGGGGAGGAAGCGGGATGCCAAATAAGGAAACGAGGGAAAAACGACAGCACAGCACCACCTGGATCCCTTACAGCCATTACGAATGTCATATGCCGGAGGCGTACATGAATGTTCCCATGCACTGGCACGGGGAATTTGAACTGATCTATGTGAGACAGGGACGGGGAGAATTTTGGTGCGGCGGCCGCAAATGGGAGGCGAAGGCAGGCGAGCTTTTGCTGGTGCCCCCGAATATGCTTCATGCAACCTACCCCGGAGAAGGGGAGGAACTCCTTTACGACGCGCTGGTGTTCAGTCCCGTCTTTTTGGGAGCGGGCAGCGGCGACCGCTGTACCAATGAGTGTATTCGTCCCATCATCAAAGGACATGCGCAGCTCAATGTCTGTATCCGTGAGGAAGATGAAGCCTACGGGGAGCTGAAGGCGGCGGCGGAGCAGATTTTTGTCTGTGTGCAGAAAAACAGCGCCAGAATGGATCTGCTCTTAAAGAGTGAACTGCTGCGCTTCTTTTGGCTCTTGGAGGAAAAGGGCGGTCTTCTCTTACAGGAGGAGGCGGAGGAGAGCGAGGCGGTCCGTCCGGCCTTAGAATATATGGCGGCGCATTTTCGGGAGGAGATCACGGTCGAGCGTCTGGCGGCTCTTTCGCATTTGAGCCGCAGTCATTTTATGAGATGTTTTCGGAAGGCTGTGGGGATCGGTGCTATCGAGCATCTCTCTCAGCTCCGCATTCGGGCGGCCTGCGAAGCGCTCTGTGACGGTTCCGAACAGATCGCGGATATCGCCTTTGCCTGTGGCTACAGTAACCTTTCTAATTTCAACAGGCAGTTTTTGAAAAAGGTGGGCTGCTCCCCGAAGGAATATCGGAAGCGCAATCATTAAAAAAAGAAATAGTAGAAAAATGAAATGACCTGTGGTAGAATAATGACGTTGGGACAAAGAAGTCTGAAAGGATTTCTTTGTCTTATTCTTTTTTTGGAGGATATGACATGGCTAAGATCAAGGAAGCCTGCGGCGTTGTCGGTATGTATGGCCCGGAGGGGGAGAATGTAGCGCCCTCTCTCTACTATGGCCTCACGGCCTTGCAGCACAGAGGGCAGGAGGCCTGCGGGATGGCTGTCTCACGGACTGACAGGGAGCGGGGCAATGTTTGTTTTCAGAAAGATTTGGGACTGGTGAGCGAGGTACTCACGAAAGAAGTGTTAGAGAAGATGGACGGGAATATCGGTCTGGGACACGTGCGTTATTCGACGACCGGGGCGTCCGTGGCGGAGAATGCCCAGCCTTTGGTGCTTTCCTATATCAAAGGGACGCTGGCTCTGGCGCACAACGGCAATCTGATCAACACCCCGGAACTCAAGTGGGAACTGATCCAGAGCGGAGCAATCTTTCACACGACAACGGACTCGGAGGTGATCGCCTTTCACATCGCGAGGGAGCGGGTGCATTCGGCGACGGTGGAGGAGGCGGTCTATAAGACGGCGCTAAAGATCAAGGGAGGCTACGCGCTGGTCATTATGAGCCCGCGGAAGCTGATCGGCGTAAGAGACCCTTACGGCTTAAAGCCTCTGTGCCTGGGGAAACGGGAGCAGACTTATGTGCTGGCCTCGGAGTCCTGTGCGCTCACCGCCATTGGTGCGGCGTTTGTGCGGGATATCCTGCCGGGAGAAGTGGTCACGATCTCAGGGGAAACGATCAGCTCGCAGATGCTGCCGAAGGCGGACCGCTGCGCGCACTGCATTTTTGAATATATCTACTTTGCCAGACTGGACAGCACGATGGACGGGGTGCGGGTGTATGACGCCAGAATAAAGGCTGGGAAAATGCTGGCAAAGACCTATCCTGTGGAGGCAGATCTGGTGACAGGCGTGCCGGAATCGGGGCTTCCCGCGGCGCAGGGCTATGCGCAGGAGAGCGGGGTGCCGTTTGGACCGGCTTTCTATAAGAACGGTTACATTGGCAGGACCTTTATCAAACCGACTCAGAAAGAGCGGGAATCCGCCGTCCGCATGAAACTGAGCGTGCTGGAATCGGCGGTTAAAGATAAGAGGATCGTGTTGGTGGATGACTCCATTGTGCGCGGAACCACCATGGCTAACCTCATCCGTATGTTGAAGGAAGCGGGAGCGAAGGCGGTGCATGTGAGAATCAGTTCGCCTCCTTTCTTACATCCCTGTTATTTCGGCACCGACGTGCCCTCCAATTCCCAGCTCATTGCAGCGAACCACAGCGAGGAGGCAATTTGTGAGATGATTGGCGCGGACTCTCTGGGGTATTTGCGAAAGGAAGATCTGTCGGAGATGGCGGGAGGTTTGCCTCTATGCAAGGCCTGCTTTGACGGGGATTATCCGATGGAGATAAGTGGGCCTGCGGGGCAGCCTTCCTGATACGTTTTGCGAGGCGCTTTGCGCCCGATAGCGGGCCGGTTGTCTACGGTTCGATCGCACTTAAATAGTTCAGGGTGCCCTCCGCGACTCCCGTCCCCTGTTCGAGCAGGGAAATCAGCCCCCGTATCGTATATTCACAGTCTTCCGGTGTGGTGGAGAGAAAGGTGTTGTTCAGCTTGACGCCAAGGACGATCAGCACGATCTCCGCCAGCGCTTCCGGATAGTCGAAGTGGATCTCTCCGGCGGCAATGCCCTGTCTGATGATCTTGGCCAGGTTCGGCTTTAATTCAGAAATTAAATAATTCAAATATTTTTGGTGCAGATAGGCGGACTCCTGAATGGTGATGGTCCGGCTCTTTTCGCTGCCCTGATTTAGGAATGCGGCTGCGGAACTGCGGCATGCCTGAAACAGCATGGCCATCCGCGTAAAAGGCGGGATGTCCGTCTGATCCGCCAGATTCTTTGCAGTCTGTAAGGGCGCTTCATAATTTCGTCTGATCAGCGCGTCTAGAATAGCCTCCTTTGAGGGAAAATAGTAATAGATGCTGCCCTTGCCGATGCCGGCTTTGGCGGCAATGTCGCTCACGGAGATGTTCGATATGCTTTTGTCTACCATAAGCTGCTGGAGCGCGTTTAAGATTCTGTCATATTTTTGTGTGTCTGCCATGATGTGCGCCTTTCCGGTGGGGGTTATTCGCAGCGCGCATTCGGAAAACCTTCAGCACTGCGCATTGCCTTCGCGATGAGTTTAACACAGAATATCGCTGCGGACAATCGTTAAATGTATTTTTTTAGAAACCTTTATGAAAAATATTGACCGACGGTCGAAAGATGTGGTATTGTTAGTGAAACAAAATCGACTGGTGGTCGACAGATTGAAAATTAAATTTTCAATCGCAAGATTTATGTCTGCGCGTTGCTTGCCATATACTCGGTCATGCGCAGAAATGAAGAAAATAATGAAAGAAGACGGGAGCGGCGGTTTCCGGGAGGAGGAGAAGGAAAATCATGACTTACGCAGACTTTTTTTATGACATTAAGGGAAGATTTATGGGAGCGGATGTGAGCGACATTCATGAGCATCTGGCTTTTGAGTTTGATATCGAGGACGAGGAGGCGGGCGGTTCTTTCTACGTGGAAGTAAAGGATGGTGAGCTTTTTGTGGAGCCCTATGAGTATTATGACAGGGATGCGAGATTCATCTGCGCGCCGGAAGTACTTGTAAAAATCGCGGAGGGAGAGATGGATCCCGTGTGGGCCTTTACCACACAGAAGCTTAAAGTGGAGGGCAGTATCGAGAAAGCACTGCGCTTAAAAGAGATCATTGAGGCAAAACAGAAGCAGGTGAAAAAGGAAGCCAAAGAAATAAAAAAGGCAACGAAAAGAGGGAAAGCTGAAGATTGAAAAATAAGTCTGATGACCTTATTTTTCAATCGGCAATTTGAGTCAGAGCCTCAAATATGCCTTGATCGCAGTCGAGAATTTGAGATTCTCGACGCGTGTCATCGCAGTAAACTGCTCTGACAGGGAGGTAGTAATGGGTAAAAAATCAGGAAAGAAACGTCACGGGCTTCTGAAAGCGGCGGCAGCGGGAATCGGAATCGCGGCGGCGGCAACAGGCGGGGAGATCGCCTATTTTTACAGGCGCACCATGAAGCGTGGCAAGGCGAAGACCGAGCGTACGATCAAGATGGCGGGCACGGACTGGAATCAGTATATGGATTTGATCCAGGAGCGCAAGACCGCTATGCTGGCAAGGCCCCACAGCGATCTGTGGCAGGAAAGCTATGACGGCTTAAAGCTTCATGCAACATACTTCCCAACGGAGGCAGCAGAAAAGAAAAAGATCGTCATCTGCTTCCACGGCTATACCAGCCAGGGATTGGCGGATTACATCGGCCTTTCGGACTACTATCAGAAGCGTGGCTTTGCGATGCTGCTGCCGGATGCCAGGGCGCACGGACTAAGCGAGGGCGAGTATATAGGCTTTGGCTGTCTTGACAGAAAGGATGCCTTAGTGTGGATCGACTGGGTGATCAAGGAACTGGGAGAGGATGTTGAAATACTGCTCCACGGGACGTCCATGGGAGCAGCGACGCTTTTAATGTTGAGTGGTCTGGCGCTTCCAGAGCAGGTGAAGGGCATCGTTTCCGACTGCGGATTCACCTCCCCGAAGGAAGTATTCACGCATGTGCTGCATAGTATGTATCATTTGCCGTCTTTCCCAGTGATTCCCGGGGCGGATGTGGTGAACCGCCGACTGGCAGGCTACGGGATGGACGAGTGCAATGCCAAAAGAGAAGTGGAGAAGGCCACGGTGTCGATTCTGTTCATCCACGGCAGCGCGGACACCTTTGTACCCTGCAGTATGTGCGATGAGATCTATGAGCACTGCGCTTCGCCGAAGCGCAAGCTGATCGTGGAAGGGGCAGCCCACGCGGAGAGCTACTATAAGGATATGGAAAGTTATGAGAAGGAACTGACGGAATTTATTGCGGAAACGATGGGTTGATTCAGTTGATGAGTTGATGAAAGGAAAAAATAGATGAAAACAAGAAATGGGCACAAGACATATCCACTGACGGTAGCGCAGAAATTCCACATTTACTATATGGATTTCTGTCCTAAGAAGGAGGTCGTAAACATCGGCACCAGCCTGACCATCGAGTATGAGCTGGACATCGAGGAGCTCAAGCGGGCGGTTTATAAGGCATACGAGCGCTGCGAGTCTATGCGGGTGCGCTTTGCTTATGATAAAGAGGAAGAGCAGTGGTATCAGTATCTGGTGGACAAGGAAGAACGTGACATCGAGTATGTCGACTTTACGGGGAAAACCATGGAGGAGGCTGCCGAGATCATGACGCAGTGGACGCGGGTGCCCTTTCAGAGAGAGGATGGCCCCATGAACCGCGTCGTGATGATCAAGACGCCCGACGGCTGTCAGGGCCTTTATGTGCTGGGCGATCATATGCTGATGGACGCGCAGTCGCTGATCTGTTTCCTGCGGGACGTGATCGAGCTTTACTGTAATGTTAAATTTGAGTACCACTATCCGCTCGATATGCGTTCCTTTACCGAACAGCTGGAAAAGGATCTGGCTTATGAGGCGGGGAGCAAGGCGCAGGCAAGAGACAGAGAGTATTTCCAAAACCTGATCGCGGAGTCAGAGCCGATCTTTAACGGCATCAAGGGACCGGCACAGCTGGAGGAAGCAAGAAAGAAATTTCCCGGAACGCGGGCGGCTTTTTCCGCGACCCGCGAGGTGGATTCCGCCCTCGACATTTTCCATCTCGAGGAGGAGCCGACGCAGCGGCTGATGCGTTTCTGCGAAGAGCAGCACGTTTCCCTGCAGTGTCTGCTGATCATGGGCATCCGCACTTATCTGCAAAAGATGAATGACAACGACGATGTGTCCATCAATGTGGCTTATGCGAGGCGGGCGACTCTGATGGAGAAAAAGTCGGGCGGTACGAGGATCCATTCTTTCCCCTTCCGCACGATCCTGTCGAAAGACCAGACTTTTATGGAAGGGATCCTGGCGATCCGTAACGGACAGAATGAAGTCTTCCGTCATACCAATTACAATCCGGTGGAATACTTCGCTTACAGGAGCAAACTCTACAACACGCCGCAGGGCGCGACCTATGAGCCGATGTCTCTGACCTATCAGCCGATGACCTTGAAGGAGAAAGGTTTAGATCAGCTCGGCGATATCCGCTACAAGACCAGGTGGTATCCCAACGGCGCGACCACTCAGGCCATGTATCTGACGGTGATGCACCGTTCCGACGACAACGGGCTGGATTTCAATTTTGAGCATCAGGTGGCGGCCGTCAGCCGTGAGACGCTGGAACAGTTTTATTATTATCTGTGTAAGATCATGTTTAAGGGAACGGAGAACCCAAATCTGAAAATTGGTGATATCATAAAGCTGATATAGAAAAAAGGAGACTGTGTGAAAAATCACATTGATATGCTGATTTTTCACACGCGACTTTGTGGAGGAGCATCACAAAGTCGGAGATAGCAGACGTAAATTTGATATTTACGTCGCTACGTCGCATAAATGCTCCGTAAGGAGGAAAAACATGTTTGATCAATTATCGGAAATCATTACGAACTATGTGGAAGTGAAGAAGGAGGACATCAAGCCGGAGTCCCGTTTTATGGAAGACCTCGGGTTTTCTTCCTTTGACTTTATGAGCATGCTTGGTGAGGTGGAGGATACCTTCGACGTGGAGATCGAGCAGGAGGAAGCCGCAGGCATCCGCACGGTGCAGGAAGCGGTGGAGTATCTGGAAAAGATTTCGTAGCAACAGCTCAGACAGGGAGGTAAATTATGGCTGAAATGAGCAGCACCATCAGAGAACTTTTGGTCAAGGCAGCCGAAAAGTACGGGCCGCAGGATGCGATCCGCTACAAGGTAAAGCAAGAAGGCAAAAACGGCAAGCGAGAGACCGTTGTGAAAGCAAAGACTTACAGTCAGTTAAAGGATGACAGCGAGCGGTTTTCTGCAGCGATCGAGAAGCTGGGAGAGCAGGGTGCTCATGTGGCCATTGTGGGAGACACCTCCTATGGCTGGATCGTGACTTTTTACGGCACGGTAAACGGCGGCAATGTAGCGGTTCCTCTGGACGCAAACCTCCCTGCGGAGGATCTGTGCGAGCTCATTGACAGGGCGGATGCGACGGTGCTCGTGTTTGATAAGGCGCGGACGGCCATGGCACAGATGTCTGTTGAAAAATGTCCTAAACTAAAGTATCGGATCACAACGGAGTCTGTGCAGACGGCGGGAGAGCTTCCTGCGGGAACGCTGTTTTTTGAGGAAGTGATCGCAGGGCAGGAACCGGGCTTTCCCTTTGAGCCAAAGCCCGAGGATCTTTCTACCATCATGTACACTTCGGGAACCACGGGTAAGAGCAAGGGCGTGATGCTCACGCACAGGAATCAGGCGGAGAATGCCACGGCGCAGGATATGGGCTTCGAGTCGGGCATGGTACTGCTCTCGGTGCTGCCGATCCATCACGCTTATTGCCTGAGTATGGATGTTCTTAAGGGGGCATCTTTGGGGTCGGTACTTTGCATCAACGATTCCCTGCTGCGTGTGTTGAAAAACATCAAGTTATTTGAGCCCAATATCATCCTTATGGTGCCTTTGATGATCGAGACCTTTGCCAAGAAGCTGGAGGAAACGGATTGGATTCCCGCACCCCTTGTAAAGGCCAAGGTGTTCGGCAAGCAGTTTCAAACCATTTGCAGTGGCGGCGCGTACTTGAACCCTGATTACATAAAGCGGTTTGCCAAGTACGGCATCACCATCTATCAGGGGTACGGGATGACGGAATGTGCGCCCGTGATCAGCACCAATTCTCCGAAGGAGAAAAAGGACGGTTCCATCGGCAAGTGTATGCCAAACTGTGAAGTGAAGGTGGTGGATGAGGAGCTGTGGGTGAAGGGCACAAGCGTCATGCAGGGCTACTACAAGATGCCGGAGGAGACGGCGGAGACCTTAGTGGACGGCTGGCTGCGGACAGGCGATCTGGGCTATGTGGATGAGGACGGCTTCCTGTTCCTTACAGGCAGGAAGAAGAATCTGATCATCACGCCAAACGGTGAGAACGTATCGCCGGAGGAACTGGAAAATAAGATCGGCAACGCGCGTCTTGTGCAGGAAGTGCTGGTGCGGGAAGCGGACGGCGTGATCGAGGCGGAAGTTTTCCCGGATATGGACTATGCTTCCAAAAAGAAAATCAAGGATGTGGAAGCTGAGATCCGAAAGATCGTGGATGATTATAATGAAACGGCTCCGCTTTACAAGCGCATCACAAGCGTGAAGCTTCGCGATACGGAGTTTGAGAAGAATACGACCAAGAAGATCAAGAGATTTTAATGATAGCGTATAAGCAGACTCGAGATGCTGTTTGATACGCGCAAAAAGACCGCCCTCCGCGATGCCGCAGGAGAGCGGTCCTTTTATGGGATGTAACAATATTTCTATATTCCGAGTCCGCGAAGCGGATCTCGCGATCGAACTTGTTCGATCTGTCGATCGGTTAGACTGTGAAATCGAAATTCTTACCGGGCATGGGAATCGAGGTTTCTTCCTTTACATTGTCCCAGTTAAAGTTCTTGATCTGCTCAAGGAGGTCTTCCACACTGTCTGCGGTGACAGTAGCACGTTTGCTGTGCTCGAAGTTATATTTATCCTGCGCCTTTCCTGCCTTTTCAGCCTCAGCCTCTTTCGCTGCTTCTTTCTTATCTTCGCGGATTTTATCCACGAATTCTTTCTGACGCTCGCCGGCTTTTTCCAATTCAGCGAAGTAGGATACCTTTCCGTCCTTGCCGATGTTCACGCCGAGGGTCACCACTTCGTCCTCGCGACCGGTTTCCTTTAATTCTTCCTTCATCTCGGTGAGTTTGCCCAGAGATTCATCCAAAAGGGAGAGGTTCTGCTTCTTTACATCCTCGTCATTGGCCATGCGCTCCAGTTCCTCAGGATCGATCAGAACGCTGAAATCCTTAGAACCGCGGGAGAGATACTCTGCAGCCTCCTCCTCGGTCTCGTACTCAGCCACATAAATGTCTGCATTGTTGTAGGTCTTCTTCAATTCCTGCAGCAGAGCCTTTGCTTTATCGCTTAACTGTATGGAATTGTTGGTTGTCTTTTTGGTGTCGTTTGTCTTCTTGTCGTCAGCCTTTTCTGTCTTTCTGCTCTGCGTGGTGGAATTGTAGATGTTTTTCTGCATCGCATTGTAGCTGCCGATGCCGTTCATATTGTTCATGTGCTTGCCCTCCTTAGCTTTGTTTCATGATATTGTAAGTCCGTTTACCTGTCCGAAGATCACACGGAATCTCCTCTTATCCTATATATCGCCAAAGGGTAAATTTTTCTTAAGAGGAAGAATAGGAAAAAAGTAGCATTTTTTACAAATGATTGTGTCAATCAAAACAAAAAGGTTGAAAAGTAATAAATAGGGATATATAATAATTAAAAAGGATAAAAGGGAGGGGCGTAATATGAGCATGACGCTGGCGGATATTTTAAAAATCAAAGAAGAACGGGGATACAGTGTGGCGAAACTCTCTGAATACAGCGGCGTGCCCGTCGGAACATTACAAAAGCTACTGCGGGGAGAGAGCAAAAACCCCAGAAAGGCTACGCTGGATGCCATTGAGAAAGTTCTGCGCGGGGATGAGAAGCGCTATCCGGGCAAGGCCTACGAGTACGAGGTGGAAGGCAGACGACCTGATATGCTGAGAGAACCCGCCCTTCAATATGGGGTCAGCTTGCGCGGATTGGGAGAATATACGCTGCAGGATTACTATGCTCTGCCGGATGACAGGCGGGTGGAATTGATCGACGGTCATTTCTATGATATGGCGGCGCCGTCGTTCGTACATCAGCAGATCATTGGTTTGGTTTATGCACAGATTCGTGATTTTATCGAGAAAAACGGCGGGGACTGCATTCCATCTGTCTCGCCGGTCGATGTGCAGCTTGACTGTGACAATAAAACGATGATACAGCCGGACGTCCTTATTGTGTGCGATCCGAAAAAGGTGAGACACTTCGGTATTTTGGGCGCCCCGGATTTTGTGCTGGAGGTCATTTCTCCTTCCTCGAAAGAGAAAGATATGCTGACAAAGCTTGCGAAGTATATGGAAGCGGGGGTAAAGGAGTATTGGGTGATCGATCCCGAAAGGAAGGTTTTGGTCGTCTATCTTGCTGAGGAGAGAGGTATGCCCAGAATCTACCCGTTGCAGGGAACGGTTGGTATTCAGCTTTATGAGGGACGCCTGCAGATCGATTTGGGGAAGATAGGCGAAATCATCGAGCAGATGAATCGAATCATAGGGGAGGAGTAGAGAGGACACGAATCGGCGCAGGAAAGAACCTGCGCCGATTGGCTGAAGGGTTCAGGCATCGGCAGATAATGTCTTTTTATAGGCGGCAAGAAACAGCCCGGCGAAAAGCAGCATATTTGCCATGAGGATGAGAGTCTTTTCCCCGGACGACTGCGGATCGCTGATACCAGAAAGCGCCAGGCGGATCTGTTCGGAATAGGTATACTTTGCAACTTTGGCTATCGTATCATTAAACAGGGACAGCATGGGCAGGAATGAAAAAAATATCATAGTTGGGACCATCAGCGAGGTGGCCATCATCTGCGTTTTGCTAAAAGTACCGATCGCAGCGCCGAGCAGCAGCGACGCAAGGATACCGACGGACATAATGAGCAGAAAGAAGAAGCGTTCCTTTGCCGTGTAGCTTCCCGCAAAACAGATGACCGTCGAACCGAGCAGGCAGGAAAGCCATACATAACTGCCGACTCCAATCAGATAGGCGGCCGGTTTTACATTTGACATTAGCAGTACCCGCAGTGTATTCTGCTCTTTTTCCTCCGCAATGATGGCGGAGATGGCGGTCAGGGGCGCCATCCCTATGTACATGGAAGCAAAGAGCAGGACAAAGAAATTCTCAGGCAGCTCATTGATTTGAATGGCATTGTTCATAATGAGTGTCATGATTGGAAACATGATAAATTGAATGAGAACGGCTTTGTTTTTTACAGTGTCTTTCAATTGTTTTTGAAAGATAGCAATCGCATGTTTCATTTTAGTCCAGCCCCTTTCCTGTTAATTCGATAAATACGCTTTCCAGCGTTGGCTCCGTCGAATGGATGGCAGAGATAGCTTCCTTTTCCAGGTATCCTGCAAGCGGTGCGGCAGCAGTGCTGTCATTTGGCAATGACACGGTATCGTTATTTTTTAATGTGATTTGCAATCTGTTCAAATGATTGTATTTGCGACAAATTTCGGCTGGTTCTCCGTATTCAATAAGGTGGCCGTTACTGAGCAGCCCCACATGGTCGCAGAGGCTTTCGGCTTCAAACATATTGTGCGTGGTAAGAAAGATGGTAGTCCCTTTTTTCTTCTGCTCCCGCAGGATGGCATGGATTTCCCTCGTCGTGACAGGGTCCAGCCCGGAGGTCGGTTCATCCAGAAAAAGCAGCCGAGGATGGTTCATCAGGGCCCTCGCCAGAGACAGGCGGTTTTTCATGCCTTTGGAAAGCCCTGAGACTGCGGTCTTTCTGGCTTCATACAAACCCATGCGCTTTAAGATATCCGCTGTTGTATCGGGGATCGTGTGACGGGGCATCTGATAGATCTGGGCGTAAAAAGTCAGATTATCATGGGCGGACAGCCGCTCATAGAGACCGAAATTGTCCATCATGGCACCAATTTTGGCGTGCTCCTCCTGCCTCAGTTTTCGGGTGTCGGTCCCGAATAGCGTTGCCTGACCGTCAGTCTGCGTAAGCTGTCCGGTCAGGATCTTGATGAGCGTTGTCTTTCCTGCGCCCGAGGGGCCCAACAGGCCGAAAACTTCCCCTTCCCGCACCTTGAGGGAGAGATGGTCAAGGACCGTGTGCGTTGCGAAACGGTGTGATATTTCTTCTGTTACAATGGTATCATTCATCAGTTGATGCCTCCTTTTCCTTTAATCTGTCCAGCGCTTCGTTGAGCTTTCGGTTCTCTGCCTTTTCTTTTAACAGCATCACCGGATAACTGCAGACAAAGGAGAGCAGAAAGCAGACAAAAAACATAGCCCAGGCGATCCACAAATCAGCCGGAAACCACTGAAAATGGATGATAAACACAGCCGTGATCAGCAGCACGCATCCCAGCATACAGACGGTCCGCAGAGGAATGGTCATGTTTTTGATCAGGCGGTCCGAAAAGAACAGAAAACGAATCCCTACGATCAGCGCAGAGATGACAAGGTATTGAAAAGCAATTTCCGCAGGAACGCCTCGGCTGCCCAGAGCAAACATGGAGGAGAGACCTTGTGCGGAATCTCCGAAAATAATGCAGAAAAGATTCAGAATCAGCATGGAAAAGCCGAAGATGGTCAATACCTGTGCCAGATAGTCAAAGATGGTTTTATTCTGCTCCATTTATTTCACCCCCAATCTCTTTTTTAAGCCGTCGGCGTATTGCCTCGAGGCGATGATTTGCTCGCCGTTTACCATGGTGATGCGGATGCGTCTGTTGATATCCGCTTTCAATGATTGAATGCTCGGCAGATGAATGAGAAAGGATTTGCTGACGCGGAAAAACCCGTACTCCGTGAGCTGCCGCTCCAGTTCATAAAGAGGGAAGTCGGATTCGTAAACGTCGTCCGTGGTATAGACAAAACACTTTCGCTCCATGCTTTCGATATAAATGATCTGCGAGATATCAAGCAAATGAATTTCATCGCCTTTCTTTCCGGTCAGCTGACAGTCCATCATCCGCAGCGCAGCCAGTAGCTTTTCCACTTTTGGCGTCAGTTTGCTGCAGGTGACGACAACTTCCATGTCTGTGATCGCTTCGTCGATATTGATTTCTATTTTCAAGATTGCCTCCCTCTGCTGCCTTTTTTGTCGGACAGCATCAGCACAGCCGTGTGATTTTATTAGCTTTCCCGACCTTGCAAACAGTATGATACAGGAAGAAAGTCTTTTAAGCAATGATGCGGGCGCAAGTTGCCGCATCAGGAACATAAGCTGCCGCATGACAGGAACGACTAACGGCGCATCTTGACAGTGAGTGCGCTATAGTGTATAAATTTTATAAAGCATAGTAACATGATGGGAAAATAGTAGATTTAGCTGCGCAAGTAAGCTGCGGCATGGAGGTAACAATGAAAATATCCACAAAAGGCAGATATGCACTCAGATTGATGTTGGATCTGGCAATCTATGATAAGGGAGAGCCGGTGAGGATCCGGGATATCGCGGCGAGACAGGAGATATCGGAAAAATATCTGGAGCAGATCATTGCCATTCTGAATAAGGCCGGGTTTGTGAGGAGCATCCGAGGTCCTCAGGGCGGCTATTATCTTATGAGGGCACCGAAAGAGTACACTGTGGGGATGATCCTGCGCCTGACGGAAGGGTCGCTTGCACCGGTGGCCTGTCTGGAAGGCGAAGTCAATTACTGTGAACGGCAGGAGAGCTGCGTCACCCTGCGTCTGTGGAAGATGCTGGACCGGGCGGTCAGCGATGTGGTGGATCACATAACGCTGGCAGATCTGGTGGAATGGCATGAGCAGAAGGGGACAGACTATATCATTTGAAAGCCTGAAAAATCAAAAAGCTCAGCACGGACGCACTGAGCTTTCTGACTTCGCTTGTATTTTTCGCAATGTTAAGAATATTCTCGCATATTGACAAAATTCTGAAAAGGAAGGGCGTTTTTCGTATATCCATTGGTACGGATTTCGATATTTCGACTCCTTTCTTTTTCAAAAGCCTCGTCCAATACCTCGGAAAAGAACTTCTTAGCAAGGGTTTTGGATGAGTTCTGCTTGGACTGACGGTTTTTGTCTTCTGAAGCTGCCTTCTTTAACGGGTTGACCGCCATAACCGCTTCCACTTTATAATACCATTCATTTGCATAAACTGCGGTGATCCCTCCTTGGATTCATATTTGTGCTTACGATATGGCCATATCTTTAACTGCACAGCGAACTCCTTGTTCTGCTAAAGATATCGGCAGGAATCACGTTTCCTTAACCCTATCTTAGCAGTTTTTTTCAAATATGAAAAGAAAAATTCCAAAAAAATACAATAAAAATACAAAATGTCTGAAAAATGAAACGTTATCATGATAAAAACAGATAAATATATTAGGAGGGGGTGAAAAGGATTTGAACAACTGGTTGACATCCGCCTACCAATGCGTTATCCTAAAATGGACAGGTAAGCAAACGTCAACCAATAGGAGGTTTGTCATCTGAGGGATCTCGTGGCAGGGATGCGGCGATGAGTTTGGTATGGAAATGGCATAAACGGGCACAGAAAGGGTACAAAATGGAGAAATCGGTAGTCAGACTATCAGAGGCGGAGTGGAAAGTCATGGATGTGCTTTGGGAGGATTCTCCACAGACGATCATGCAGTTGACTCGCTGTTTTCAGGGGACAACGGGATGGACAAAGCATACGGTAATGACTTTTTTAAAACGGATGGAGGAGAAGGGCGCTGTTTATTATGTAGCGGGGGAGCGTGCAAAACAGTATTATCCGAAAATCGACAGGCAGGACGCTGCCCTCCAGGAAACGGAAGAATTTTTGGAAAAGGTCTTCGGCGGGCGGATGGGACTGATGTTAAATACCATGGTGGAGCGTAAAGCGCTGTCAGGGGAGGAAATTTCGGAACTCTATGAGATCCTGCGTCATGCCGAGGAGAAAAGGCTTGATGCACAGAAGGGGTCCGCGAAGACTGTGGATGCAGAAGACGGAAAGGATGGTGGCGCGCTGTGATACCCATGTTGTTACTGACTTCAACGGTGTTGATTCTGGGGACATTTTGTGTGAGAAAGCTGTCTTTGGGAAGGATCTCCATGATGATGCGCTATGCGCTGTGGATTCCGGTAGCGCTCAGACTGCTCTTTCCTTTTTCGGTGGGGGAGAGTCCGGTCAGTTTCATGAATGTTTTTTACGGAATCCTGCCTGAGATGCGGCAGGTACAGACGGGATCGATCGGGCAAGATACGAATCAGGCGGATGGCTATTTGGACGGCAGCGAAGGAGCCGTGGATTTTGATAAGCAAAATAGCATTGTTTTTGGGGAGGCAGATACTGTGCCCCAAACGGCGGCTGTTGCGATCGTTCCCGGACAAGTTGCGGGAACAGAAGATTCCGGTTGGGGACAGCGTGTGGGAACGGGAGAGCGTGCAGCAAAACTGCGGGCGGATTTTTGGACGGAGCATTCTGCTCTCCTGCGTATGTTAGCCTGCGGCGTGTGGCTTTTTGGTTTTGCTGCGGCAGGCGTTTATATGCTGCTTTCCAGACAGCGCTTTATGCGGTATTTGAAGCAGAAAAGGAGCCTGCTTTCGGAGGAAGTGCTTCCTGAGGATTTTGTGGGACGCTTGTCTGCGCGCGGCATGAAAGTGTATCAGGTGCAGAGTCTTCCCAGCCCCTGTTTGGTGGGGAGAGATATTTATCTTGGAAGCCGGGTCGCGGATGATCGAAAGAGCCTGCTGCACATCCTGGCTCACGAGTACAGTCATGCACTGCATAGGGACGGTCTGTGGGCGTTTTTAAGGAGCTTTCTTGTGGCGGTCTACTGGTTTGATCCGCTTGTGTGGGCGGCGGCTTACGCGGCCAGACAGGATAGCGAGCTTGCCTGTGACGAGGCGGCGGTCATATTGATTGGAGAAGGAGAACGGTTTGCATACGGCAGAACGCTTCTAAATCTTATGGAAAACGGTGATTGCAAGGAGGAGTGCCTGGGTATGGCTTTTATGTTGAATCGGGGAGAAAAAGGCGTCAGGGAGCGCATCGGCGCGTTGACTGCCGGCGGGAGGAAGAAGCGTGCGGCGGCTGTCATGGTGCTTCTGGCGGCGCTAGTGCTTTGCGGCTGTGCCTTTACGGGAGCGGCGCGGGACGCTGTAGATGGTGCGGAAAAGCCGGAGGAACAGATGGCATCAGGTGAGGATAAAGAGACGACAGCTGTCGGCGACGCAAAGGATACGGAGGATCTTGACAAGATTTTGGAGAATGCGGAGAAATTCACGACAGTTCCGGTAGAGACAAAAACCGCCTCCAAAGAGGAGGCGGATGAGGCAGCCTTTGAGGAGACTCTCAATTATCACGGTGTCATGGAGGGGAAGGATGACAGCGAGCTTTCTTTGAAACGGCAGGTGGATTATCAGGCATACAATCAATATATCATGGGAGAGGCAGAAAATCCCATGGAGAACGGCTGGTATCTGCTCTGCGAAAATAAAGATGCGGGGATAGCGCTCTACGGCTTATATACAGAGGAATTTGGTTTCCGCGGCTTAAAGACGCTGATCGGAGAGGATGTGAATACCTTTGACGGGAGGTGGTGCGTTTCCCTGCTTAATTCCCTGGACGACAATATTCGCGTGCTGGAACAGGCTGAGGATGGGCGGCCCGGAAGGTTTGTGTGGAAACTGCTGGCGGAGGAGAGCGGCACTACGGAAATCTGGCATTTTTACTGCGCAAAGCGCTATGATACCGGTACGGTGGAGGTAAAGACGCTTACGGAGGAGGATTGTCTTGCCTGGGCGAAGAAGTATCTGACCTTTGACGTTAATAAAGAGGCGAAGGAAGTACTTGTGACTTATGACGGGGATATGTATCTGGGCGCCATCGATATATCTGCCTATCAGGACTGGAAAGTAGAGGATGTGCAGATCGTGACGGATGCGGTTGGCTTTACGCTGGACGATTCGGGCGCGGATAGTTATCAGGCATATTCAGATGCGGTTTGGGAGAAAACGGCGGTGTATTTGACGGCCGGGCTTAAGTTTGAGGGGATAGAGGGACTGTGGTTTGACGGTCTGTCTCTTTTAACGGTACAGGTTGCGGAAGATGAAAAGAGCGCGTCCGGTTTCCGCTTGGGTCATCCGAGAATTGACGAGACTTATGTGGCGAATATGCCTTGGCAGGAGAAAAAGTTATCCGAATTACAGAATGGAAATGCGTCCTTACAGACAGAAGATTCTGCGCAGGGCGGATGGGAGGATCCGGAGAGACCGTTTATCAATGGGGAATCAGAAGCGCATCATGATTTGGAGATTACTTTCATCAATCCCTGCCCGGATTTTGACAGGATCTCAGATGTGTATGGTGAGCGAATCCACCCTGTTACGCAAAAGGTCAGGACACACACCGGGGTGGATCTTGCGGCGCCTGAGGGAGCGGATGTCCTGGCTGCGGCGGATGGCACAGTTGCTGCGACGGGATTTCAAGCAGAAATGGGAAATTTTGTGATACTCTGGCATGAGCAGAGCGGACAGATGAGCTACTATGCGCACTGTAAGACGGTGGAGGTGACGCAGGGGCAGCAGGTGGCGCAGGGAGAAAAAATCGCTACGGTAGGGCAGACGGGGCAGGCCACAGGACCCTTCCTGCACTTTGCCATCAGCAGCGGAAATAACTGGGAGGAACCTCATTTTTTAGAATTGGACTAAAAAAATTTCACGAAACGCGATAAGATTCTTCCTTATCGCGTTTTTTTGTGGTATAATATCCGCGAAAGCAATGAGCAGTGCGCAGACAGAGGATAAGCGGAGCGGGGAGCTTGCTCACCGAAACGGTTATCCGAATGGATGCATAGGGCGAAGCGGAGCAGCAGACAGGGAGTGCGAAAGCATATGAAATATAAGAAAATCAATGAAGCAACGGTACAGTGTATCGTGTCGGCGGATGACATGGCGGAATACGGATTGGCTTTGTCGGATATCTTTGAGCGCAGCGAGAGAGGCGAGGATTTTCTGCGGATCATCATCGAGCGGGCGCACGACGAGGTGGGTTATCAGATCAGCGGCGGCAACATTGCCATGCAGATCACTCCTCTTAAAAATGATGGCTTAGTGGTCACCTTTACCGATGAACGGCCTGCTGATTTCAGAGGGATGCTCCAGCACATCAAGGAGGCGCTGCAAAGTCTGAGTGAGGAGTTGACAGATCAGGAAGCGGCATTGCGGGAGTTTGATGAAGACCGCCGTATGTTTGTCTTTGCATCTTTGCATCAAACCATGCGGTATGCGGCAACGATTCCCAATACATACTCCGTTAAGAGCCATCTCTTTAAGGAGGGAGAGGACTATTATCTGGTGCTTGAGAAGAACAGGCTCTCCTACAAGTCCTTTAATAAGATCAGCGCGCAGGCCGTGGAGTTTGGCAATCTGATTGCGGTATCCGAGGAGAGACTGCAGTATTTGGAGGAGCACGGTGAGTGTCTGATCAGGAATCGCGCGGTGAGCAGGCTGCGCAGAATCTATCAGGCATAGGCCGCAAAGCTGCATAGAGAAAGAGACGTATGCTGCCATACCGAACAGGATGGCAGCAATTGTTATGTAAACCAAAAGTGGACGATCAAGGGCAATGAACGTGCCGGGAGTCGGAGAAAAGCGGCGCACAGGAATCAGGAAAGGATAATATGAATAAGAACAGGAAAAATAACCAGGAAGAATTTGATGCTTTTTTAGAAAGGGAAATTCTGACGGCGAACCGTTATGACGGCGCCGATGAAACGGAAGGCAAGGAACAGGAAGAAAAGGGAGAGGGACTCCGTTATGAGGATGCGGGGATCGATCAAAGGATCCTGCGTGCGGTGAAGGAGCTTGGCTTTGAGCATATGACGCCCATTCAGGAGCAGGCGATCCCGCTCTTTATGACAGGTCGCGATATTATCGGGCAGGCACAGACAGGCACGGGAAAGACGGCGGCTTTCGGCATCCCGATCCTGCAAAAGATCGATCCCACAGTCCGCTCGCTCCAGGCACTGATCTTATGCCCCACCAGAGAACTTGCCATGCAGGCGGCGGATGAGCTGCGCAAGTTTGCCAGATACATGGACAGCATCAAGGTGCTGCCCGTTTACGGCGGACAGGAGATCTACAAGCAGATCAAGAATCTGAAAACAGGCGTGCAGATCGTGGTGGGGACGCCGGGACGTGTGATGGATCATATGCGCAGGCACACCCTGAAATTCGATCAGGTACACACCGTCGTTCTGGATGAGGCGGATGAGATGCTGAATATGGGTTTTCGGGAAGACATCGAAACGATCTTAAAGGAGATGCCGGGAGAGCGGCAGACGGGTCTTTTCTCTGCTACCATGCCAAAACCGATCCTCGATATCACCAAGACGTATCAGAAGGATGCGGCCTATATCAAGATGACGCCAAAGGAGGTCACCATTCCTCTCATTAAGCAGGCGTATTATCAGGTGCGTAAGCAGGATAAGGAGGAGGTGCTCTGCCGCCTGATCGATTATTACGATCCCAAGCGGGCTCTGATCTTCTGCAACACCAAGCGGATGGTGGATGAGCTGACGGAACACTTAAAGGGCAGAGGCTACGAGGTGGAGGGACTGCACGGCGATTTGACGCAGGGGCAGCGCGACACCGTGATGAATTTGTTTCGCGGCGGGAAAACGAATATCCTGATCGCTACCGATGTAGCTGCCAGAGGCATCGACGTGAGTGACGTAGAAGCCGTCTTCAATTTTGACGTACCTGAGGATATCGAATACTACGTGCACCGCATCGGAAGAACGGGCCGCGCCGGAAAAACGGGGCGTTCCTTTACGCTGGTCGTGGGCAGGGAAGCCTATAAGATCCGGGATATCGAACGGATCTGCCATACGAAGATCAAGGAGCGCAAGATACCAAACGCTGCGGATATCACTGCCAGAAAGTCGGAAAAGATCTTAAAGGAAGCCTACGAGGTGATCGAGAGCGAGGATATCAGCAGAGCGATGGAGAGCATTCTGGATGCCGTGGCTCTTGGGCAGTACAGCGCCACCCAGATTGCGGCGGCCTTTATGAAGATGAAGCTGGGCGACGAGCCCAAGGATATCCGCGCGGAGAAGTTTTTCTTTGAGAAGAAACCTTTTCAGTCCGGACGCGGCGGAAAGGGCGGTAAGAGCCAAGGCAAAGGCGGTTCCGGCGGGAAGGATGGCAGAAACGGCAGGCCTGACGGAAAGGACAATAAGAACGGCAGCAGAAGCGGCAAGTCCGGCGGAAAAGAGAATCGAAACGGCGGCAAGAGCGGTTTTGGCGGGATGAATGACCGAAGCAATGATAAGAAAGGCTCAGGCGGCAAAAATAAGAGAGACTGGGACAGCTACCTGACCAAGGGGGAGAAAGAGAAGGCAAAGGATAAATTCCGTTACGAAAACGGCAAGCCCAAGGATGTCAGACGAGACGGCAGCGCGTATAGAGCAAAGCGGGAATCTGATTACGAGCCGCGCTACGGCGGTCTGCGGATCAAAACAAAATACGAAGTGTGAGAAGTACTTCTAAAGACATCCCGCCATTGGACGGGATGCCAAGAAGTACTATGTCTCACACAGGAGAATGCCAAAAGCAGGCATTCTCCGCCGATAGTCTATAAGATGAGGCTCTGCCCATGCTCTTTCAGCCACTTGCGGTGGGTGCGGTAGTCGGGGCAGACGCTCTCCACGAGCGCCCAGAAAGCCTTTGAGTGGTCCATGTGGGTCAGATGGCAGAGCTCGTGAACGACCACATAGTCGAGGACCGCAGGCGGCGCCAGCATCAGCCGCCAGTTAAAGGAGAGTGTGCCCTTGGCGCTGCAGCTCCCCCAGCGAGTCTTCTGGTCGCGGATGGTGATGTGCCTGTAGGTTCCGCCTGTGAGCGGCGCAAAATAGGCGGCGCGTTTCGGAAAGTATTCCTTTGCCGCCGCAAGATAACGTTTTTCGAGGGCTTCGCGCTGTGTGTCCGTAAGGTCTGACACGGGGCGGCTTTCACGGCGTTTTACGGCCTCCAGATAGTGCCGGATGATCCAGGACTGCTTATCAAGCAGGAGACGGTTAATCTGCGCTTCGGACGTACGAAGCGGCAGCCGCAGGGTGATCTTTCCTTCTGCGGAGATGCTGACGGCGCAGGTTTTACGGCGGCTGTAGACTACCTCGTAGGGTAGTTCATAAAGTTTGCTCTGGTATTTGATGCGGTGTATGCGTTCCATAAGATTTATGATAGCGCAGAAAGTAAAGAAAAACAAGCGACACAGCTTTACACGTTTGCGGAAAACGGATATAATATGTCTGTAGCAAGCAGGATGAAAATGGAAAGAAAGTAGGTGGTTGGATGCCAAACGGTGCAGAGATTATGAGAGATGCGTTAAATGATTTCCAAAAGATTCAAAAGCGTATGCTGTTGGCAAAAGAGGAAGGCGCGGTAAAAACATATGCCGATCTGAAGGACGATTATGATTCGTTGAAAGCGCTGCTCACAAGTCTTGGTGTAAATTTGACAGATATTGATAAAATAAAGGAGTAATAGAAGACGGAAAAGGAGAAGTAAGTCATGGGAACAAAGAAACCGGCAGTATTGATGATCTTGGACGGCTACGGCCTCAATGAGAAGACGGAGGGCAACGCGGTTGCACTGGCGAAAACGCCTGTGATGGATAAACTGATGGCGGAGTGCCCCTTTGTGAAGGGAAATGCCAGCGGCATGGCAGTGGGCCTGCCCGACGGTCAGATGGGCAACTCTGAGGTGGGACATCTTAACATGGGCGCGGGGCGCATCGTGTATCAGGAATTGACCAGAATCACCAAAGAGATTGCGGACGGCACTTTTTTTGAAAATCCCGCGCTGATGGATGCGGTGAACAATTGCAAGAAGAACGATTCCTCCCTGCATATGTTCGGCCTGTTGTCCGATGGCGGCGTGCACAGCCATAATACCCATTTATACGGTCTGTTGGAGCTTGCCAAGAGAAACGGCCTTTCCAAGGTATATGTTCACGCATTCCTGGATGGTCGCGACACCCCTCCTGCCAGCGGCAAGGGCTATGTGGAAGATCTGGAAGCGGAGATGAAAAAGATCGGCGTCGGCGAGGTGGCTTCCGTGACGGGCCGCTACTATGCGATGGACCGTGACAATAACTACGACAGAGTGGAAAAGGCTTATATCGCGCTCACCAAAGGCGAGGGTCTTACCGCCCAGAGCGGTCCTGCGGGGATTCAGGCTTCCTATGACAGGGACGAGACGGATGAGTTCGTGAAACCTACGGTGGTTATGAAGGATGGCGTGCCCGTGGCTACCATCAAGGACGGGGATTCCGTGATCTTCTTTAACTTCCGCCCTGACAGAGCCAGAGAGATCACCAGAAGCTTCTGCGACGATGATTTCAAGGGCTTTGCAAGGGATAAACGCCTGGATCTGACCTATGTGTGCTTCTCGGATTATGATCCCACCATTCCCAATAAGGAAGTGGCATTCCATAAGATTTCCGTTACCAATACCTTCGGCGAATGGCTGGCGGCAAAGGGCATGAAGCAGGCAAGGATCGCGGAGACGGAGAAGTACGCGCATGTGACCTTCTTCTTCAACGGCGGCGTGGAGGAGCCCAACGAGGGCGAGACCCGTATTTTGGTCAATTCTCCTAAGGATGTGGCGACCTACGACTTAAAGCCGCAGATGAGCGCTTACGAGGTCTGCGATAAGCTGGTGGAGTCGATTAAGTCAGGTGACTACGATGTGATCATTATCAATTTTGCCAACCCCGATATGGTGGGACACACCGGTGTGCAGGAGGCGGCGATCAAAGCTGTGGAGGCTGTGGATGAGTGCGTGGGCAGAGCGGTTGCCGCGCTCAAAGAGGTGGACGGCGTGATGTTCATCTGCGCGGACCACGGCAATGCGGAGCAGCTCATCGACGAGGAGACGGGCGCGCCCTTTACGGCGCACACCACCAATCCGGTGCCCTTTATCCTGGTCAATGCGGATCCCGCGTACAAGCTGCGCGAGGGCGGGTGTCTCGCGGATATCGTACCTACGATCATCGAATTGATGGGCATGGAGCAGCCTGCGGAAATGACAGGAAAATCTTTGCTGGTGAAGTAATGGCAGAATATAAATGAAATAGGGAGAGAGCATATGCGGGGAGCCGTGTATGCTTTCTTTTTTGTGTGCTTGACAAGGTGTTTTTCTAAGGGTATACTAACTGTACCACCACCAATAGTACAGTTGGTACTATATAGGGGGGGGGGTAAAAACCTGAGAAAGGAGCCGCTATGATACTGATAGATTACAAAGACATCCGCCCCATTTACGAGCAGATCGTAGAGCGCTATAAGACCCTGATCTTAAAGGGCGTCATGCAGCCCGACGAACAGATGCCCTCGGTGCGCAATCTGGCGATGGAGCTTTCGATCAATCCGAATACGATTCAAAAGGCCTATGCGGAGCTGGAGCGGCAGGGCTTTCTCTACACGGTCAAAGGCAGGGGCAACTTTGTCACCGGAGACGGAAGCCTGGTGGAGAAGCGAAAGACGGAATATATCGACCAGATCCTGGAGCTTGTGAAAGAAGTGATCGAGCTTGGCATGACTAAGATGGAGGTCATGTTTGAAATCGAGAAGTTACAGGTTTAGAAAAAGAAGCGCAAAAACGCTTCGGATAGGGAGGAAGTTATGATTGAGATACATAACCTGACGAAATGCTTTGATCAGATCAAAGCCGTCGATGAGGTCAGCGTTGCCATCCGGGAAAAGACGGTATTTGGCCTGATCGGTACAAACGGCGCAGGCAAGAGTACGATGCTGCGCATGATCGCAGGTGTGATCAGACCCGACGAAGGTACGGTGGCGGTCGATAATATGCCTGTGTTTGATAACGTTGAGGCGAAGAAACGGTTGTTTTTTATTGCCGATGAGCCCTACTTTTTTGCCAATGCCAACGCGGGGACCATGGAACGCTATTACAGCGGCGTTTACGAGGCATTTGACAGGGAGGAGTTTTATCGATATCTGGAAAAGTTCAATTTAGATAAGAATAGAAAAATCAGCACCTTTTCCAAGGGCATGAAAAAGCAGCTGGCTCTGCTTTTTGGGATTTGCGCTCACACGAAATATATTCTCTGTGACGAGACCTTTGACGGGCTCGATCCCGTGATGCGGCAGGGCATCAAGTCTATCTTTGCCAAAGAGATGGAGGAGCGGGGATTGACGCCCGTGATCGCCTCCCACAATCTGCGGGAGCTTGAAGATATCTGCGATCATGTGGGCTTATTACATAGGGGCGGCGTGCTGCTTTCTAAGGATCTGGAAGATATGAAGTGCAATATCCAGAAGGTGCAGTGTGTGTTTGCCTCGGTGGACGACGAGATCAAGGCATTGAACGGCTTGGAGATACTAAAGAAGGAGCAGAGAGGATCTTTGAGTACGATCACCGTGCGCAGTGGCAGGGAGGAAGTGGAGGCAAGGCTTGCCACGGTGGACACCGTCTTTTATGAGGTGCTGCCGCTTTCCCTGGAGGAGATCTTTATCAGCGAAACGGAGGTGGCAGGCTATGACATCAAGAAACTCATTCTGGGCTAGTTGCAGGGAAAATCATAAGCGGCGGATCTGGGTGTGGATCGTAGCGCTGATTTTGCAGCTTCTTGTTTATGGCGGTATGACAATAGTCTATTTAAGCCGTATTAGAGGTTATTATGAGGAAGGTACCTATCGGACGGTACAGGCGTTTCGGGAGGCAATGTATCAGGCGGCGAGGGATGCCCTTGGATTCTCGGACAATGTTTTTCCTTTCGTTATTTTTCTGGGAGCAATCATCGGGATGCAGGGATTTTCTTATCTCTATGACAGAAGAAAGGTGGATCTGTATCACAGCGTTCCGGTAGCCAAGAGCAGAAGATTTGCGGCTGTTTATGTGAACGGTCTGACGATCTATTTTGTTTCCGGTATGGTGGGATTGCTTTGTGGCATGATCCTTGCGGGGGCACAGGGTGCGGTGAATGCCTTGGTGCTTGCAGATGCGGGAATGGCATTTTTATGGAATCTGCTTTTGTTCCTGGTCTGCTATCACATGATGATCCTTGCGGTGATGGTTACGGGCAGCCGTTTTGTGACGGTCTGTGTGTTCCTGGCTTTCAGTCTGTTTGAGCCATGTGTCTACGAAATTTGCGAGGCTTTTAGCCTTGACTTTTATGATACCTATGCTAAGAGTTTTACGGATTCTGCACCGAAGTTTTCCGCTTACTATGACTGCATCACTTATGCTGGGAGACTGAAAGATATGACGGAGGTGGGAGAAAAGGCAAAGGTGGCATTTCCCATTATGGGAAGATGGTTGCTCCTTGCGGCGGTGTTTCTTGCATTTACCTGGATCGCCTACCGCAGGAGGGCGTCCGAGGCGGCGGGGAAATCGATTGCTTTCTCCTGGCTGAAACCCGTTCTTAAGGTGGCAGTGGGGATTCCGGGAGCGCTGTTGATCGGTGCTCTGGTGTATGACGCTTCTCATAACAGTGAGACATTGATGGCAATGGGGATCATTGTGAGTGCGATTTTGCTTTGCGCGGCACTGGAGGTGCTTTACGCCTTTGACATCCGATGTATCATAAAAAATTTGCCGTCTACGGGTATCGTGGTTGTGGGCGCTTTGGCAATATTTTGTACTTTTAAGTGGGATCTTACAGGGTATGATAGTTATATACCAAAACAAAATAAGGTGGAAAGTATTGCAATTTTGTTAGACTGCTACTATGATGAGTATTGGGACGAAAACAGGCAGTATATTCCTGCCGATGAATATATCAAAGAAAATATGTTTCTTACGGATGCGGAACCAGTTCTTGCTTTGGCACAGATGGCACAGCAAACGGATATCGGGGACATGGGACAGGGACGTACTCTGCATGTTCTCTATCGTCTAAAGTCTGGCAGAGAGAAAGTAAGAAGGGTCGCGGTAGATTATAATGATCCGCAGACGGAAGCATATTTGAACCGGATTTTTCAAAGCGACGAGTTTCAGCACGGCATTTTTCAGATGATGACGGATGAAAATTACTGTGATGGGCTGACGAAGATCCGCTACTCAAACGGGCCTGTCAGAGCCACGATTCCTGCGAAGGAGGCCGAGGCACTGCGAACTGCCTGGATCAGGGATATGGAGCAGTTTGATTTTACGATGGCGAAGGACGTTATGCCCTGTGGACAGATCACGATGGATTATGCTGATTATTCGTATAGACAGTGGTATGTGTACGATACGTTTGCAGAGACGATCGCCTGTCTTGAAAAGAATGAAGCTTTCTATCCGGCCAAGCTGAATGCGAAAGATATTGACTATATCACTGTGACAAATTATCACAATGAGTTGATGCAGGAAGATATGGAAATAGGGATCGAAGCGCGTGAGGCGGCGCAGGCATATGATGTGGATTACACCGTAAAGGAAACTTTTTCCGATCAGGCGCAGATCGAACAGATCCTGTCGGCAAGCCACAGTACGTATCTTGTCTCTCCGTGGGGCAATTACGAAGGAACGGAAAATAATTATTCCGTGGAAGTGGTATTTAAGAAAGACAGCGCTTATCCTTACGACAGAAACGCGTATTACTTCAATTATGAGTTTATCAAAGGCCAGGTGCCGGACTTTGTGGCAGAGGCGACGGAATATATAGATATAGAATGAAAGGAAACAGCCGTGGATGTTAAAAAATGGGGTGAACCGGTCATTGAGGTGAAGGATCTCTATAAGATATACCGGGTCGGAGAGGAGCGTGTGCGGGCCTTAAACGGGGTCAGCTTCTCCATCAGGCGGGGGTGTTTCTGTTCCATTGTGGGTGCCTCCGGTTCCGGAAAGTCCACGCTGCTAAACATGCTGGCGGGACTGGAAAAGCCGACTAAGGGAGAGATCGTGATCGCCGGCGAGCACATGGAAAAAAAGACGGAGAATCAGCTTGTGGCCTTCCGCAGGGAACATATCGGTTTTATCTTTCAGTCCTTCAATCTGATGGGGACGATGAACGCCATCGAGAATGTGGCGCTGCCCCTGACCTTTCAGGGCATGGATAAGAAGACCCGCAATAAAAAAGCAGAGGAGATGCTCGATCTGGTAGGTCTGACTAAGCATAAGAAGCACAGGCCGAACCAGATGTCAGGCGGTCAGCAGCAGCGTGTGGGTGTGGCGAGGGCGCTGGTGGTGGAGCCGGAGATCATTTTCGCGGATGAGCCTACGGGAAATCTGGACTCAAACACTTCCGTAGAGGTCATGAACCTGATGAAAAAGGTGGTGCGGGAGAAGAACCAGACGTTAGTGATGGTTACGCATGACAATTATCTGGCAAGTTTTGCGGATATCGTGATCAGGATCCGCGACGGAAAGATTCTGGAAATCAATGAGCGGGACGAAGAAGATGTGCCGGAGGAGATCGCAGTGCAGGAGTGATCTGTCGGACTGTAATAAGATGGTAAGATCGTAATTAGGGAAGAAAGAGGGACGGATGGGAAAATGAAAAAGAACGAGCGAATCAGGAGAAGAACAATGGTAAGGAGAGGAACAGTGTGCAGAATGGGAGTGGGCATACTGCTTTGCGCTGCGTTATTTCTGGCGGCGCCATCGGTTCTTCCCATTCCCGGCGGGATGCCTTATGTGGAGGCAACGGGGGAGAGCGTCAGCGGCAATAGCACGGACAATACCCAATATGTACAAAGAACCTCCGATCGGGTGATCACGGATGATGACCGCGGCGATGCCGACAAGGATCTGCTGTTCTATATGCAGAGCCTTGAAGTGCGTTATCATTTGGATGAAAAGGTGATGGAAAGCCTGCACAAACTCTTTGACAGCGCAGTTTATTACATTGCCAATACGGAAATGTCCCTGACGGAATTGTGGTCCTATGTATCTTCTGTCAAGGGCAATATGGAATCAACGGCGGTGGCGAAGGTGTCCCAGACGACCAGCGAATTTTTGCAGGTGGCGGACAACTGGGAGACACCGATCGTAAGCTACGGTCAGGGCGTAGCGATTGTGCTGCCGATCATGAATTTCGGTACGGAGGAATTAAACGATCTGATCGTGGAGCCTGTGATCTCCAATGCGGTCACGGAGTGGCCCTTTGAGCCGGATGCAACGAACTATTTGCAGACAGAGCCTTATATTCCGGGCTGCGCCACCAAGGAAGCGGCCATGGAAAACCGCAGGGAATTTACCTTTCATTTTAAGACCAGAAGCGACGTCATGAGCGGGTATTATCCCCTGAAATTTAAGATTTCCTACACCAAGGCAGGCATCCGCAGCGAGGAACCGGCGGAGCTTACGGTGTATGTCAAGACCATCGGCAAGCCCGGCAGCGGTATCATCGGCGGTAACGGTTCGGAGACTGTCGGTTCTAAGCCGCGTATCGTGGTGACGGGCTTTGAGACCAATCCTGCGAAAGTTTTTGCGGGAGAGACTTTCACGCTGACGATTCATGTGAAGAATACTTCCAAGGATACGGCTGTGACCAATGTGCTGTTCGATATGCAGGCGGCGCAGGAAGGAGACGATAAGACCAACACCTACTCAGCCTTTTTGCCGACGTCAGGATCCAGTTCTGTTTATATGGAGAAGATTGAGCCGGACACTTCGGCGGACATTCAGATCGAGATGACGGCCAAGGCGGATCTGGCGCAGAAACCTTATGTGCTTGACGTCAATATGAAGTACGATGCAGCCACGGTCTTTGACCTGACCGATAAGGCGAGTGTCTCCATCCCGATTTCGCAGGAGAGCCGTTTTGACACCAGCATTCCCGAAGTGGTGCCCGACAATATCGAAGTGGGGTCCCAGTCCAACGTGATGTTCAGCATTTACAATACGGGAAAGACGACGCTTTACAATGTACAGGTGAAATTCATCGCGGATTCCATCGCGGAAGCATCGGCTTTTGTGGGCAATCTGCAGTCCGGCAATACGGGCAACGTGGATGTGATGCTGACGGGCGCTGCGGCGACCATGGATGACGGCACCGTGAAGCTGGAGATTTCCTACGAGGATGATGCGGGCAATGTGACGACAGAGGAAAAGACCATCACCCTTTTTGTCAATGAAATGATGATGGACGATATGATGATGGGTGATGATTTCATGATGGGGGATGGCATGATGCCGGAAGACGGGGAAGGGAAAAAGCCCAAGACCGGATTGATCGTAGGGATCGCGGCGGTGGTAGTCGCGGCAGCGGTGGCAGGCTTTGTCGTATTCCTGAAACTTCGCAAAAAGAAGAAGGTGGCGCTGGAAGAAGCGGCAGATCTGGCAGACCTGGAGAATGATATCTTCAAATAGGTTAAAGGAACGGAGCAGACATGAAGTTTCTTGATTTGCTGCGGATGAGCAGCAGTAATCTTTGGAAAAGAAAAGTGAGAACGATCCTGACGGTGCTGGGCGTGGTGATCGGTGTGGCTTCCATCGTAGTCATGGTGTCTCTGGGTCTGGGCCTTAGTAAATCCCTGATGGCGCAGTATGAGTCTTACGGGAGCCTGACGCAGGTCACGGTAAATGCGCCGTGGAACGATTCTTCCACGGAGGAAGTCAAACGGCTGGATCAGAAGCTGATCGACGAGATCCTGCTGATGGAGCATGTGGAGTCGGTATACCCGGTGCTGGAGACCCAGGCGCTTGCCAAGTACGGCAGTTATCAGGGATATCTGCAGATACAGGGGATGACTAAGGAAGCGCTCGAGAATCTGAATATCGAAGTGGGACAGGGGCAGCTTCCCGGCAATGATCAAAAGCTTACCTTTTTCTATGGCAATGAAGTATTGCAGAATTTCTATAACGCCAAGGGCAGTGGAGACAGTTATTGGGAAACAGGCGTCCTGCCGGATATCGATTTGATGAAAGATCCAATCTTTGTCATTTTTGATATGGATGCTTATTATGGGTCGGGGTCCGTGGACGAGAACGGGCAGACCATAAAACCACCCAAGAAATATTTGATCGAGACCTGCGGCGTGGAGGCGGAACCTGCCGAAAACCAGTGGTCGCAGTACGGCTGGTATACGCTCTGCGATATTGAGCAGCTGATGGCGGAACTGAAAAAGATCTTTAAGAATAAGGTCATTCCCGGGCAGCCGCAGACCAAGACGGGAAAGCCTTATAAGGAGATTTATTACAGCCGTCTTTTGGTGAATGTGGACAGCATGGATAATGTGGTTGCCCTGCAGAAATCGCTGACGGATATGGGATATGATGCCTACAGTCAGGCGGAATGGGTGGAGTCCGAGCAGAAGACCATGGGCTACATTCAGGCAGTGCTTGGAGGTATCGGTGCGGTGTCCCTCTTTGTGGCGGCCATCGGCATCACCAATACCATGATGATGTCCATTTATGAGCGCACCAGGGAGATTGGAGTGATGAAGGTGCTGGGATGCGATCTTAGGAATGTGCGCAGTCTCTTTTTGATGGAGGCAGGCTTCATCGGCTTTATCGGTGGTGTGATCGGTTTGATATTAAGCTTTATCCTCTCCGTGGTCATCAATAAGGTGGCGTCGAGCGCTAATGAATATATGGGTACTTCGGGCGGCATTTCCTATATTCCGATCTGGCTGGTGTTTTTGTCGCTGGTGTTTGCAATTTTGGTCGGTATGGTGGCGGGATTTTTCCCGGCAAGGAGGGCGATGCGCCTGAGTCCGCTGGCAGCGATACGAAACGAATAACAATACAAGCAAATAGGCGCGAAAGAACCTTGCCAAGTACCAACGTCCTTCAAGGGTCTGCTTATGATTATACTATTTGGACAATTAATATAACGCAGAGTTGAGTTTCGCAAGTACTTAGAATAGGGGCAGGCGCTGAAAAAGCGCTTGCTTTTTTGCAGTCAAATGATATAATAGATTTACATAAGTACTTATTATGGTAATCTATTGCTACATAGGATGGAGGAGTGCATATGAAAAAATACAAAAGATTGATAAGGGTAGGTTTAACAGTTTTGGCGGCCTGCGGTCTTCTGCTTTTACCGATGTCGGCGCCGAAGATGGATGTGCAGGCAGCGGAGGTCATTGCCACGGTGCAGGGCAAGGTGATGGAGGGAACCACCGCTAAGCTCTTATATTTGAATACGGAAAGCGGAAAAATGGAAATAAAAATTGACGGGGATACCAATACCGGCAGCTGTAAAATGCTCTTGCCGGACAAGAAGATCAGCGTGTCGGTGGCGAATGGAAACGACGGTTATCTCCACGCAGTCACCATTTCGGAGAGCGGGGAAAATCCCAGCGTTGCATTGGATACCACAAAGGTTTCTAACGTAATTGGGACCGTTAATAAAAAGACAACGGAAAATGTCCTCTATTTGGATACGGCACAGGGTGAGATGGAAATCAAGCTGGATCGGGATACGGACTTTAGCAGCTGCTCTGTTTTGGTGGTGTCCGGAAAATATGTGGTCAGATGTGCGAGAGGGGAAGATGCCTATATGCACGCCCTCAGCATCGCGGATGTGGGGACTGCTCCTGCTGCAACGGCACCGCTGACAGATGCGGCCGCTCAGACCTACGAGCAGGCACCGGTGGTCAATGTGACGGGAGAGACCAGGACCGTATCGGGAACGGTCAGGGAGAGTACGAATGAAACGATTTTGAATCTGGCTACCTCAGAGGGAGACTTTACCTTTAAGATCGATGACAGTACGGATACTTCCAACGGCATGGTGCTGACAGCGGAAAATAAGCTGATGGTTACCTATTTCAGGGGTTCTGACAACAATCTCCATGCCAGTGTGATCACAGGCGTGAAGGACAGTTCATCGGCGACGGTGGACACTTCCTCACAGGCAACAGTAACCGGTACAGTCAATGGAAAATCTACGGAAAATGTGCTGGTTTTGGATACTTCCGCGGGCGAGATGGAGTTAAAGATGGACAAGGTTTCCGCGCCCGTCGGCTGTAAGGTTTTAGTGAAAGGGAAAAAGATTTCCGTGACCTGTTCCAGAGGGGACGACGCGTATATGCACGCTCTCACGATTACGGCGATAAAGTAAATAAATGAAATACATGAATAAAGCCTCCTTTGCGCATACTATATTCAAAAAGTGCGCAGAGGAGGTTTTTTATGGCAAATAAATTACGGATCGTGGATGTACATGCAAGGCAAATATTGGATTCCCGCGGTAATCCCACCGTGGAGGCGGAGGTGACTGTGGAGAAGGAAGTGGGCGGCTGTCAGTACAAAGGCAGGGCGGCTGTGCCCAGCGGTGCCAGCACCGGACGGTTTGAGGCGGTGGAGCTTCGCGACGGGGAGACAGTGTACTTTGGTCTGGGAACGACCAAGGCGGTCAATAATGTGAATACGAAGATCAGGGAGGCGCTTCTTGGTATGGACGCTTTTGATCAGGGACTGGTTGACAGGGTATTGATCGAACAGGATGGAACGGACAACAAGAGCAATCTGGGAGCCAATGCCACGCTTGGCGTCTCCATGGCCTGTGCCAGGGCGGGAGCGGCGGCGTTGGGCATTCCCCTGTATCGTTATCTGGGCGGTGCGTATACCAGACTTTTGCCGGTGCCGATGATGAACATTTTAAACGGCGGCAAACACGCCGACAATACCGTGGATTTTCAGGAGTTTATGATTATGCCCGTGCAGGCGGAAAGCTTTGCGGACGGGCTGCGCATCTGTGCGGAAATCTACCACAACTTAAAGAAAATCTGCAATGACAGAGGGCTTTCCACGGGTGTCGGTGACGAGGGCGGTTTTGCACCGTCACTTCCCGACGCGTTTGCGGTGCTTGACCTGATCGTGGAGTCCATCAAGGCAGCGGGCTACACACCAGGGCAGGATATCAAGATTGCGCTGGACGTGGCGGCTTCCGAGCTTTATAATGAGGCAGACGGGGTCTACCATTTCCCGGGTGAGACGGAGTTAAAGCAGCACAGGTCGGAGACGGAAGGTTCTTTTGTGTCGTCGTGCTATGAGGCAGGCTGCCAGACGCCGGACTGCGGGGAGATTCCCGAGATTACGAGGAGCACCGAGGAGATGGTAGCTTATTATGAGGAACTGGTGCAGCGTTATCCTATTATCTCGATTGAGGACGGGCTGGCGGAGGACGATTGGGACGGCTGGCAGATGATGACAAAAAAACTGGGTCAGAAAATCCAGCTTGTGGGCGACGATCTGTTTGTCACCAATACCAAGCGTCTGGACGCGGGCATCAAGCTGCAGGTGGCAAATGCAATCTTGGTGAAAGTCAATCAGATCGGTACGGTCAGCGAGGCGATGGACGCCATCGAGATGGCGCAGAAAAACGGTTATAAGGCGGTGATTTCCCACCGTTCCGGTGAGACGGAAGATACCTTTATCGCAGATTTGGCGGTGGCGGTGAACGCCGGGCAGATCAAGACGGGCGCACCGTGCAGGAGCGACAGGGTGGCGAAGTACAACCAGCTCCTTAGGATTGAGGAAGAACTTGGGAGTGTGGCGTGTTATAAGGAGCCGTTTAATAAAATATAAAGAGTATAAAAACAGGCGCTTCTTAGAGGCGGAGGCGCCTGTTATTTTGAGAGAGGAGCAGAGTATGAAGCGAATCGGCGTGCTGTCGGATACGCATGGAAAGTTGAGAGATGAGGTTATAGAAATCCTGCGGGGGTGCGATGTGATCTTACATGCGGGGGATATCAATACCCTGAAGGTGATGGAGAGTCTTAAGGAGATCGCGCCGCTTCACATCGTCCGCGGGAATGCGGATAAGGAGTGGGCGCAGAGCCTCCCCGAAACGCTGTCGGAGGAAATCTGCGGCCTGCGGGTTTTCATGGTACATAATAAGAAGCAGATGCCGAAAGAGATGGGGCAGTATGACCTGGCGGTGTATGGGCATTCGCATAAGTACGAGGAGCGCAGGGAGGGAAATTGTCTTTTCTTAAATCCCGGAAGCTGCGGACCGAGGCGGTTCTCTCAGCCGGTGACCATGGCGGTGCTGGAAGTGGAAGAGGAGACGGGAGAAGTTCGGGTCATTAGAAAAGATATCGTGCAGGATACGAAGCTGTCCGCGGATCAGAAAGGCGGGCAGGCGGCGTTTGAAAAAGGAGAGGGAGTCGACGTAAAGGAACCGGCGGAAACGGTATTTTCCGAGGACAAATTGCGCCTGATCCTGTGGGATATTGATAAAGGGAAAGGTGTCTCTGATATTGCCGAAAAATATAAAATATCTAAGGAAATGACGGAGCAGATCTGCCGTCTCTATTTGACTCATCCTGGCATTGACGCGGCGGGAGTGCGGGAAAAGATGGGGATGCCGCGGGACAGGTAAGGCGGCAGGCTGTACTTTTCGAGGTAAAAATGATAAGCTGTAAGAGTGAAAGAGGTGCCGCTGGGAGAAGTGGTAGTGCGTTTTGAGTCAGAATTTTTCAGAGGAATGAATCATGCAGGTGATAAAGAGCAATAGGACGCAGTTTGAATATGATATCCAGGCGATATTGAAATCTTTTTACCCGGAGTGGGAGCCGCGGATGCTGGCGCCGGACTCGGAAGTGAGGGACAGAAGGATTCTGGAAGGCGAGCAGGTTATGGAGCTGTTTTTCGGCGAGGAGGAAGTGACGCTGAAAATGCTTCCCGTTTTACATATTTACACTTGGCATCCGCAGGAGCCGGCAGGCACCCCGGAATATAAAAATGCGTTCAAGCGCTTTTTCTATCAGTCTCTCTGCGAAGAGACGGGTACGACCCTGCCCTGGGGAAATCTGACGGGTATCAGGCCGACAAAAATCGCCATGACCATGATGGAACAGGGAAAGAGTGAGGCGGAGACCGCCGATTATCTGAGAACAACGCATTTGGTGAGTGCGGAAAAGACCGCGCTGGCGCTGGACATTGCCAAAAGAGAGCAGGAGATTTTAAGTACCCTGCATTATGAGGACGGCTACAGCCTTTATCTGGGAATCCCTTTTTGTCCGACGACCTGTTTGTATTGCTCTTTTACGTCTTATCCAATCGGCGCATGGAAAAAGCGGGTAGGAGAGTATCTGGCAGCGCTGGAGAAAGAAATCGATGCGACGGCAAAGCTGTTTCAGGATAAGATACTGGACACAGTCTATATTGGCGGTGGTACACCGACTTCTTTGTCAGCAGAGGAACTGGCGCGGTTGTTAACAAAGCTGAAAAGCACGTTTGATTTTAGCCATGTGCAGGAATTTACGGTGGAAGCGGGAAGGGCTGACAGCATCACGGAGGAGAAACTGCGGGTGCTTCTGGAAAACGGTGTGACAAGGATTTCCGTCAATCCCCAAACCATGAAGCAGGAGACCCTTGACATGATCGGCAGGCGGCATACTGTGGAGCAGGTGGAGGAGGCCTTTCAGCTGGCAAGAAAAGTCGGTTTTACCAATATCAATATGGACATTATTCTGGGGCTGCCGGGGGAGACGGCGGCGGATGTGGCGCATACCATCGAGGCGATCAAGGCGCTTTCGCCGGATGCTTTGACGGTGCATTCCCTGGCAGTAAAGCGGGCATCCAAGCTGGGAAAATGGATCGAGGAGAACGGCGCCACCGCCTACAATAACACGGAGGAGATCATGGAGATCGCGGCGCGCGGCGCGGCGGATATGGAGATGGTGCCCTACTATCTTTACCGCCAGAAAAATATGTCCGGTAATTTTGAGAATGTGGGCTATTCCAGACAGGGCAAGTACGGCATCTACAACATTTTGATCAACGAGGAGAAACAGACCATTGCTGCCCTCGGCGCAGGCTCTATCACCAAAGGTGTTTTCTCAGACGACAGGATCGAGCGCTGTGAAAATGTAAAGGATGTGGCACAGTATATCGAAAGGATCGACGAGATGATCGAGAGGAAACGGCAGCTTTTTTAGGGGGATTTTGCTGCTTGTTTTCTCAGTGCTTCGTTCTCCGCAAGCAACTGTCTGATCAGGGCATCCTTTTCGGCAAGATCCTGCGCGTGTTCCATGCGCTCGTGCGTAATCTTTTGCTCATAATTACGCAGGTCCTGTTCATGTTCGATCCGATCCTGCTCAATCTTTCGTTCATAGTTGCGCAGGTCCTGTTCATGCTCGATTCGATCCTGTTCAATTTTTCGTTCATAGTTGCGCAGGTCCTGTTCATGCTCGATTCGATCCTGTTCAATTTTTCGTTCATAGCTGCGCAGATCCTGATAATATTCCTCGCGATCAAGGCAGCGCTTGCGCACTAATTCGTCTGCATTCATGCGGAAAATGGTTTCAGAAGCTTCCTGTAAATATTCATCCTTGGATGCCAGCATCTTGATTTCCTCCCAGGTAGTGGCCTTAAAGAGCATTGCCCACTCGTGAATATGATATTTTTTATCTTCATCGGTCGCCAGGTGTATCTGAGATAAGTCTACCACATTTAAGGTGAGACTGTCACTATATTTTTGATGATTTTTAACGTTTATCAGTTTATAGGAAACGTAAAATTCGGGCCGTTCCTGAAACAGGGTATAGTCCAAAAAACCAATATGTATGGCAGGTTTTGCATCCAAATAGTCCTGCCCACGGTTCAGTTTGTCAAAAGGGCGGCACAGATACATGATTGACCGCTCCCGCCAGTTGAGCTTATTGGCAATCTGCATCTCCAGATTGATCAGTGTATGGTTGTTCAGGATCACATTGATGTCCAGACGAAATTCTTTCTCTGTTACTGATTCTCCCAGTATCACAGGATTCGTGATTTCAACAGAGATTACCTTTTGTTCAGAGAGATGCAGGAGGGAGCAAATCAGCCCGCGCAGGACTTTGTTGCTTGACTGTAAGACAGCCCGGAACATATAGTCGTTTGTCATACTGTAAGGAATCTTGCCATAGGCATCGTGGAGCTTGGAACATTTAAGAGGCTGCTTCATAGATATGTTTCCTTTCTCAGATAATTATGACGGAGCGTATCTCCGAAGAATTGCAGAATTCAAATGAGTATAATGATTCAAAATGGAGTGATAGATTTCTTAAAACAGATATAGCACAGGAATCAGAAATTTGCAAAGGATTTCAAAGAGAACGGTTGTAGAAAAATAATATACGGAATATCGAACATGACCTTTTGAAATCCATATCTTGAAGGAGAAGCGTCTGATTTTGGCGAAACATACAAGGTGTGGTATTGTGCGGCTTGTACATTGATTTGATAATTCGGGATTGTTGCGATATTTTCATTGTTGATTTATAATGAAATAGTGATGATTTTAATATTGTGAGTTATGTGATAAGAATATATTGTATTGCTTTGCAGGAGGCTAAAAGGAGGAAAGGATATGGATGGAATCGAAAGAGTAATGCAGTTTTTAAAGGAAGCGCAGACGTATTATCTGGCGACGGTGGAGGGCAATCAGCCGCGAGTCCGACCTTTTGGCACAGCCCATATTTTTGAGGAAAAATTATATATTCAGACGGGAAAGGTAAAGAATGTTTCCAAGCAGCTTTTGGCGAATCCCAAGGCGGAAATCTGCGCTTTCAAAGGCGGGGAGTGGATTCGCATTACGGGAGAGTTGATCGAGGATGACCGCAGGGAAGCCAGACAGTCCCTACTGGATGCATACCCGTCCTTGCAAAATATGTATGCGGCTGACGATGGGAATACACAGGTGTTTTATTTTCAGAATGCGGAGGCTGTGATCAGTGCGTTTACCCATGAGCCGGAGCGGATTGCTTTTTGATGTTGTACAGAGTGGATGAGGATCATTGCGGCAAAGAGAGAGCGCTTGATTGGTAGGAAAGAAACATAAGAACTAGAAGGAGGAGATGAAAATGCAGTACAGAATCATTGGAGACACCATGCCGGCGGTGGAGGTTTTATTCGACGTGTCGGGAGAGAGCATGTATACCCAGTCGGGCAGTATGGCGTGGATGTCAGACGGAATCACGATGGATTCCAACATGAAGGGCGGTCTGGGAAAGAGCATCGGCCGTATGTTTTCGGGAGAATCGCTTTTTATGGCGACTTACAGGGCAGAGCGGCCCGGCAGTATGGTGGCTTTTGCCTCTACCGTGGCAGGAGAAGTACTACCTGTTGACGTTGGTGCAAATGGCGGCCTGATTTGTCAGAAAGGCGCATTTCTCTGCGCGCAGGAGACGGTAAACCTGAACATTACTTTTACCAAGAAGCTTTCCGCCGGGCTGTTTGGCGGAGAAGGATTTATCCTGCAGGATATCAGCGGAAGCGGCATGGTATTTCTGGAAATCGACGGCAATAAGGTGGAGAAAGATCTGGCGCCCGGTGAGGTGATCAAAGTCGATACCGGCAACGTGGTGGCGTTCGAACGGACCGTTAATTATGAGATCGAGACCGTGAAGGGACTGAAAAATATCTTTCTGGGCGGCGAGGGGCTGTTTTTAACAAAGCTGACCGGGCCGGGAAAGGTGATCTTGCAGACGCAGAACTTTAATGAGTTTGCGGGGCGGATCATTGGGTTGATGCCGTCGAGGTAGGAATGACTTGGAATCATGTCGTTTTCTTTTATCAGTAAGGGCGGCAGTATATCAATTCTGCCGCCATAAAAAAGTACTCCCCAAAATAACCATCGGGAAAAGAAAGCAGAAAAGAAGCGGCATCAACAGATTACCGGGCGCAACCGTATGCAGAAACAAAAGCGAAAACACGATCTGGCATCCGAGGGAAATTCCTGTAAGCTGCAGGCAGCGTTTTAACAATTTACCCAGCGCATAGATGATTATTTCCCTGCGTGCAATCGGCAGATATCGCGTAATTAGATAGACGCTTTTTATTTTCCCTTCTTCCCGAAACTGAAAGTACCGTCGCATGTCTAATTCTAGTCCCATCAGCTCCAACATAATGAATATGGGTACTATTATGTAATCTCCTTCCCAAAGCTGGCAGGGCAGAATCAACAGAAACATGGCGATTGACAGGATGATGATCGCCGCAATGTGCAATCCGTAGCAGTCCCGCCACCATGTTTTTTCTTCTTCATAAAATTTTTCTAATAGGATCTGTGCTTTTTTATTCATCGTAACCATCCTGCTCCTTTCTAAGCTGTGGAATGATGTCAAGGCTTTCCCCAAATGCAACGAGGGAACCGTTCTTTATTACACCCACAAAATCTGTCTTTCTCTCTATCTCTGAAGGGATATGGCTTGTCATGAGCACGGTAGCGCGCTCATCCAAAATAAGCTGCTGTAACAGATGGAAAAAATCAACCCGGAATACCGGATCCATTCCCGCCGTGACCTCATCCAGCAGATACAGACTCGGATTGTGCGCGATGGCAAATGCAAGCTGGAATTTTAACCGTTCCCCTCTCGACATGTTTTTATAAATTTTTCCAGTGGACAGTTTCATGGTCTCCATCGTTTCTAAGAATTTCTCCCGGTCAAATGCGTCATAGAACATACCGAGGAAATCCGCATTTTGCCTGCAGGTACATTCCTCAAAGAAATGGTTGTCCTCAGACACAAATCCTATTTTATTTAATATCTTGGTGTGTTCTTTGCGGATATCCGTGCCCTCGATGCAAATCTGTCCTTCATACTTGATATGATCCCGCAGGATATAATTCATAAGCGTTGTCTTACCCGCGCCGTTTTCTCCTACAAGCCCGTATAAATATCCGGCTTCCATTGTGAAACTGATATTTTTTAAAGTAAATTTTTTCAAGGGAAATTTTCGGCTGATTCCGGTAACATGTTCAAACGATAAAATGGTCTTTTTCGTCATAATTTTCTCCCTCCCTGGCATCTCAGTCTGCTTGGTACAAAGTTTCCGCCATTTCGATAAACTCGTCGCAGCCAAGCCCTGCCTGCTTCGCTTCGCAGATGATTTCACCAAGGCGCTTTTCCAGCATCATTAACTGTTTCTCTTTCAGATAATCCGTGTTATATTCGCAGACATAAAAGCCTTTTCCGGCAACGGAGCGGATCAATCCTTCTTTTTCCAGTTCTTCATACGCCCGTTTCGTTGTGATCACGCTGACGCCAAGATCCGCTGCCAGCGAGCGGATGGATGGCAGCGCTTCCCCCGCCTTTAGTTCCTCTGTTACAATTGCGCTTTTTAACTGATTGACAATTTGTTCATAAATTGCCAGCGTTCCCTGTGGAAGTATCGTTATCTTCATTCTCATCCCACGTCCTTTCTAATGGATGGTATTTTCAAAAGAAATCGCCGCCTGCAATTGTTTTCCCGCGGATTTTAGATGACGGATTTCGAGCGGCAGCTGAATCAAACAGAAGACGGCAAACAAAACGGCCTTCATTCCCATGTCCGGTTCGGCATCCGCTATGATGCCAGTCTGTATCACGCTGGACAATGTGGCAATGACAAAGATCATATCACCGGTGACTATGCCGCCTGCCTCTTGTTCCCGGCTGATTAGAAGCGCAATCGTTAAATCGTTGAGCAGCATCTCTATCACGGAAAAAATATCACAGTAGGAATAAACAACCGCTATGCAGACGCCCAAAACACCCGGCAGCATATGCACGCCGATACGGAAATAATACGAGCCGTAAATATATTTTCTGCGTTCATCAGGCTGCATCGGACACAGATACATCATTTTAGGTAGATGCACCGGATGCGCCAGTACGGAAAAATAGGAGAGAACGATCGGCGCAAACACGGCAAACTGTACTGCTGCAATACGCCCCAAAATTTTGGTATGTGACAGAAAAGGTCCGCAAAGCGTCATACCAATAAAATAGAAAGGGAAAAAAGAAAGCTTGTTTGCCAGATTATTTTTCTTTAAATTTCCTATCCGAAACATTGCAAAATAATCCCAAATGATATCGTTTATCATGACTTCTCCCTCCTCTTGGTATAAAAGTACATCAATTCCTCAATGGTCGGATTCCAGACGGTAAGGCTTTTATCATAACGGTTCAGCCTGCTGTGCGCAATGAGCGCCCTTGTTCCGTATGCTCCATCTTCCAGATGAATGATTCTCTCGGGGGGAAGCAGATCAATCTTATATCTTTCTCCGGATACCATGCGGTAACACTGATGCAACTGTTCAATATCTCCCGTAAAAATCAGATTTCCCTCCTCTAAATAAATAATGTAATCCGCCATGTGATCAAGATCCTCCGTGATATGTGTTGCCAAAATCACACTCCTTGTCCCATCCGCAATAAACTCTTTGATGATCTGAAAAAACTGCTTTCGGAAACCGGGATCAAAATTCCCGGTCGGCTCATCGAGTATCAATAATCTTGCGTCGTGCGACAGGGCAAAGGCAAACTGGCATTTTAGTTTTTCTCCTTTTGACAGACGCCCGAATTTTCTTTCTTTTTCGAGATGAAACAGGGACAGATATTTTTCCATACATTCACGACGGTAGCCGGAATAATATTTCCCGTATAAGTCGGCATTTTCCATAAGCGTCATAGAGGGATTCATTAAATCTTCCACAAGCACCGTTCCGATCAGATCATGAATCTGTTTTTCTTTGTCCGCATAATCCATGCCGTCTATCAGAAGACTTCCTCCGTCCGCATGGTACAGACCGAGTATCAGATGAAGAAGCGTCGTTTTTCCCGCACCATTCGGGGCAAGTATTTATAGACAACCACCGCAACACCGCATAAATCAAGGCTTTTAAGAAACACGAAAACTAAACACGAAGCCCTATAATCACATGGTAAACGCCTTTTCCACACGGAACGGGCGTTTTTCATTGTCCGGGCTGATGAAAGGGGCTGATTACATGGCAGTATTCCGAGTGGAAAAAAACAGGGACTACACCGTTATGTCAAACCACCACCTACGCAATGCTGACCTCTCCCTAAAATCAAAGGGACTGCTTTCACAAATGCTATCGCTGCCCGAAGAATGGGACTACACCCTAAAGGGGCTTTCCCAAATCAACCGTGAGGGCATAGACGCTATCCGGGAAGCAATACGGGAACTGGAACGGGCGGGATATGTGACCCGTACAAGAGTGCGGAACGAAAAAGGACAGTTGGGGGCGGCTGATTATGTGATACATGAATTTCCAGTGCCGCCAAAGCCTATATTGGAAAATCCAACACAGGACAAGCCTATATCGGAAAATCCAACATTGGAAAACCCTATGCAGGAAAATCCAACGCAATTAAATAAAGAACTATCAAGTAAAGAATTATCAAATACGGATTTATTAAATACCCATTCCATTCCTATCCTTTCCACCCTTTCCAAAGGGGAAGCGGCACAGCCGCAGGAACGGAAAGGAAACGGCAACACCAACATGGACGCAGTACGGGCTTATGAGGAAGTCATAAAGGACAATATCGAATACCGCTATCTGATACAGGACAGCCGCATTGACAAAGGTATGCTTGACGAGATTGTTTCCCTCATGCTTGAAACCGTCTGCACCCGCCGCAAAGTGGTACGCATTGCCGGGGACGACTACCCCGCCGAGCTTGTGAAGTCTAAGTTTATGAAATTAAACAGCAGCCATATCCAGTTTGTGATTGACTGTATGCACCAGAACACCACCAAGATACGCAACATCAAAAAGTATCTGCTTGCGGTTCTTTTCAACGCACCAAACACCATTGACAGCTACTATACCGCCCTTGTCGCTCACGATATGGTAGAATTGCCCGACTAAAGCCCGACCCGTCCGGCAGTCAGCCGGACAGGGAACGGCAAAATTTTTTACACTTCTTTTACTTCTTTATCTCATATGAGCAAAAAGTCAAGGCATGAAGCAGTTCATGGCTAATTAAAGGGAACAAAAAGAAAGGAAAAGCACAATCCAGACGGTATCAGCGGCAAGATACAAGAATAAATTGTGATTACACAAGATTGGTGTTATAATAAGAGAAAAGTTCCTGCCGGGGCAGCCGCCCCGGTGGTATGGGTAGAAAGGCAGGAAAACAATATGCACATCAGCTATAAACCACTCTGGCACACACT